>ERZ506979.523-NODE-523-length-23646-cov-20.915010_pt1 | contig 23646 bp, 29 predicted proteins | sample MGYA00512887_ERZ506979 | MGnify/ENA metagenome assembly ERZ506979 | reverse complement strand
AAATAAAACAATTAAAATTAGAAAAAAATGTGACTTCGTGTCACATCCTCTTTTTTTTATTTTAATATTGTTGTTAGAAATGTTGTGAATATTTAAATACAAAGCAGCCAATATATTCAATTAATATTTTAATTCAGGTGTAAAAAACATGAAAGAAATAAAAGTAGTGGCAGCTATTATTCAAAAAGAAAACAAAATTTTAGCTACTAAAAGAGGATATGGCGAGTTTATAAACATGTGGGAGTTTCCGGGAGGAAAAATCGAATCAGGTGAAACCAAAGAGCAGGCCCTAGTTCGTGAAATTAAAGAAGAATTAAACATTGAAATTAATGTTGATAAATTCGCCATAGATATTGAGTATCAGTATCCTAACTTTTATTTATTCATGTCCTGTTTTATGTGTTCAATTAAGGAAGGTTCAATCGAACTTTTAGAACATAATGATGGTAAATGGATTACAAAAGAAGAATTAAACACTTTAAATTGGCTTCCGGCAGATATTGATGCAGTTAATTATCTAAAAGAAAACATGTGATTTTTATGGATAATCAGAATGATATTTTAGAGGGAGCTAAAACTGCTTTTATCAATGAAACTTATAATCCTGCAAATGATTTCAAACCTAAATTCCTTTCAAACAACTTTAATCATAAGGTTTTAAATTCCATTAAGGATGAACTGCAGAATTGCGACGAATTTTTCATAAGCTCTGCTTTTATTACTTTAGGTGGTTTGACTCCTCTTTTACAGGATTTTCTGGAACTTGAACAAAGAGGTATTAAAGGTAAGATTCTTACAACTGATTATCTTAATTTTACAGATCCTAAGGCTTTAAAAAAGCTTCAGTCTTTAGATAACATTGAAGTTAAGCTGTATGCTCAGGAAAAGAACGGTTTTCATACTAAAGGTTATGTTTTTAGAAAAGGCAATATCTACAAAGGTATTGTAGGCAGTTCTAATTTGACTTTAAACGCTTTAACTGTTAACAAGGAGTGGAATGTTGAATTTACCTCTTTACATGACGGTGAAGTGTTGAATAATTTATTATCTGAATTTAACAACTTGTGGGATGAAGCAAACAATCTGGAAGATGTTCTTCCGGCTTATGAAAAGTTATATGATTCTCAAAAGAACTTTACAAAGCTAAAAGAAAACTACAAAAAACTCAGCTCTGAGGATTTGGTTCCAAATTCTATGCAGGTTGGTTTTATGGAAAGTTTAAGGTCTTTAATTCAAAGTGGCGAATCAAAGGCACTTCTGGTATCCGCAACGGGTACTGGTAAAACTTATGCTTCTGCTTTTGCTGTTCAGGATTTCAATCCTAAAAAATTTCTTTTTGTAGTTCACAGAGAACAAATCGCCAAACAGGCTATTAATGCTTATAAAAATGTTTTTAAAAATACAAAAGATTTCGGATTGCTGACTGGTAATTCTAAAGACTATGATTCCAACTTTTTATTCTCAACAATTCAGACATTGTCTAAAGATGATGTTTATACCAAGTTTAAAAAAGATGAATTTGATTATATTGTGATTGATGAGGTTCATAAAGCCGGTGCTTATTCCTATCAAAAAATCATGGATTATTTTGAACCTGAATTCTGTTTGGGAATGACTGCTTCACCTGAAAGGCCTGACGGTATTGATATTTATGAACTCTTTGACCATAATCTGGCATGTGAAATCAGACTTAAAGACGCTTTAGAAGAGGATTTGTTATGTCCTTTTCATTATTTTGGAATATCTGATTTGGAAATTGATGGAAAAACTGTTGATGATTCAACAGAATTTAATCAGTTGGTTTCAGATGACAGGGTAAATTATTTGCTTGAAAAATCAGCATATTACGGATATTCCGGTGAGAGAATTAAAGCTTTGGTATTTTGCAGCAGGAAAAAGGAAGCAAATGAACTTTCAAAAGCTTTCAATAAAAGGGGCCATCCGTCAGCTGTCCTAACAGGTGACGATTCACAGCAGACAAGGGAAGATGCAATTTACAGACTTACTAATGATGAGGCTAAAAACAAGTTGGAATACATTTTTACAGTTGATATTTTTAATGAAGGGGTAGATATTCCTGAAATTAATCAGGTTTTACTTGTAAGGCCGACACAATCTCCAATTATATTTATTCAGCAATTGGGAAGAGGCCTTAGGAAATTTAAAAACAAAGACTATGTTGTTATACTGGATTTTATCGGAAATTATAAAAACAATTTCATGATTCCGATAGCTCTTTCAGGTGACAGATCCTATGATAAGGATAATATTCGCCGTTATCTGATGGAGGGTAATAAAGTAATTCCTGGAGCTTCTTCAATCAGTTTTGATGAAGTTTCTAAAAAGAGGATTTATAATTCTATAAACAACACTTCATTTTCAAGAATAGCTCTTTTTAAAGAAAAATACAATAATCTGAAGTTTAAGTTAGGCAGAATTCCAATGCTTTTGGATTTCTATGAAAATGGAGAAATGGATCCTTTATTAATCTTAAATCATACTGCAATGGATTGCTATTATTCATTTTTAAAAAAGGCAGATAAGGATTATGATGAATATCTCTCAGAAGAGGAAATTTCATCTTTAAAATTCATATCCAAAAACTTAGCCAGTGGAAAAAGACCTCATGAGTTGCTGATTTTAAAATCTTTAATTTATAATGGTTATTTCTCAGTTGAATCAATTGAACAATTATTAAAAACAGAATATGATATTCAAAATGATGTAAAATCAATTGAAAGTGCAATCGATGTTTTAAATCTTGATTTCAGTAAAAAAGATAAAAAAGATTTTCCTGAATTATCTTTTATGAATGAATTTCAAATTTCAAATGAATTTAAAGAGTATCTGGCTCATGAAACTTACAGAAAACATATTTTGGATGTAATTAATTATGGATTGCTTAAATATAAAACAGAATATAATGCTCAAGTTGAAGGTGAAAATTTAACATTATATGCCAAGTATTCAAGAAGGGATGTTTGTAGACTGTTAAACTGGCCAAATGATGACAGTTCCACATTATATGGATATAGGGTAAAACACAATACCTGTCCGATTTTTGTAACTTATGATAAAAAAGAAGACATTTCAGATAGTACAAAGTATCTAGATGAGTTTGTAAATAGGGATGTTTTCAGCTGGATGACTAGAAGTAGGCTTAAATTAGATAGTAAAGAAGTAGTTGCCATTAAAAATTATCAGAAAACTAATTTAAAGATACATCTCTTCATTAAGAAAAGTGATGATGAAGGTAAGGATTTCTACTATATGGGTCAGGTCGAACCCTTTGATTTTATTCAGACAACTATCAAAAGCAAAGACGGAGACCTGCCGATTGTCAATATTAAATATAATCTCCATATTCCAGTTAAAGATGAGCTGTATGACTATTTTGAGAACAAAATATAGGTGAATTAAGTGGATAAGAAAATTAATATATTAATTGTGGTTATGGTGCTTGTACTTTCATTGTCAATTGCTTATATGTTTTTATCAATTAATATGCAAGAAAATAAGAATCCTCCAGCAGTTAACATAACAAACAATGTTGGGACTATAGATCAAAGCTACTATGAAATTGATTATAGTAGCGACCCTATGGATGCGGATACTGAATGGTATTTGGATGAAAGACCTCATAAGCAGATGCATAGTATGGATGAAGTCCCCAGTGGTGAAAGGGAAGTTCATTATACAGAAGATGGCAGCGGATGGTATGAATATTATGATTAAATGATAAGGAAATTTATTCCTTATCACTTAATAATTCACCAGCTACTCCGATGCTTTCTTTAGGATAAGCTTGAACAAGTACTGTTATTGCCTCTATTGGCAATTCGTAACTGTCAGCTACTATTTCACTTACTTTTTTTACCATTTCTCTTTTATCTTCAACACTGATTGTGTCATTTCCGGCTATTGTTATTACAGGCATAATTTTTTCCTCCCTGTTTTTAAAATTTATTAATCAGATATAATAAACTATCTATTAAGTGATTATTATGCTTGGTGAAAATGAACTTGTTAAACTGTTTCCGGATTTTAAAGATTTGGTTCAGCCTTCAGGAATTGATTTGGCTTTAGATAAAATTTATACTCAGGAAAGTGAAGGGTCTTTGATTGACAATGAAAAAAACCTTCCTGAAATTAAAGAATTGGAAGGGCCTGTTTACACTTTAAAACCTCATACTGCTTATCTTGCTTCAATTGACAGGAAAATCAAAATTCCGGAGGGCTATTCAATGTTATATCTGCCAAGATCCACATTACTGAGGTCTTTTGTCTCAGTTCAGACAGCTGTTGGAGACCCTGGTTTTTTCGGAACTTTAATGTTTATGATTTATAATCACGGAGATTATGAATACAAAATCAAAAAAGGGGACAGAATAGCTCAGGGAGTTGTTTTTGAAGTTGAAGGCTCCGGGCAATATAGCGGATCTTATCAGGAAGAGGAATAGATGATGAATGTAGCTGCATACTTGGTTAAAATCCTTGAAGAGGAAGGTCTGGAAAATATTTTCGGACTTCCTGGAGAACAGATTCTGCCGTTTTATAAGGCTCTTAAAGACTCCAAATTAAATCATATTCTGGTAAGACATGAACAGGCAGCTATGCATGCGGCAGATGCATATTACAAATCATCTCATAAATTAAGTGCATGTGTAGCTACTGCAGCACCGGGAGCACTTAATTTTACAATGGCTCTGGCAGGAGCATATAAGGACAATGTGCCTCTTCTGGTTTTGACAGGAGACAATCCCACTGATTTGAGAAATGAGGATGTTTTCCAGTCACTTCCGACATCTGAAATTTTTAGAAATATTGTTGACGAAACATTCAATCCCTTAAACGGAACTGAAGCGGTATATGCACTAAGGGCAGCTATTTATAAAATCAGGCACGACCCAAAAGGTCCGGTTCATATAAACTTGTCAAATGATGTCCTGTTAAGCGAGGAGTTTCAGGACTTTGATTTATGTTATTTATGTGAAAATGACCTGTCAAATGTTAAAAAAGCCCAGGAATTAATAAACAAATCTAAAAAACCGCTCTTTGTATTGGGTTCTGGAGCAATATCACAAAGAAAAGTTTTAAAACTGATAGCTGAAAGTAATGGAATTCCGGTAGCAACTACTTTTAATTCAAAAGGAATAATAGATGAAAACAATCAGTTAAATCTGGGAATGGCAGGTACCAGAGGAACTCCCAGAGCAAATTATGCCATAAAAAATTCAGACTGTATCCTAGCTTTAGGTGCAAGAGCTTCTGAAAGGACATTTGTTGCTTTGGATGAAATTGAAGATAAGCTGATTCATGTAAATATTAATAAAAAGCATCTTAAAGGAGATTATCCGATTCAGGGAAGTGTTGAAGACTTTTTATGTGAAGCCGACTTTAAAAAAGCAGGCTGGCTGGATGAAATATTGGAAATTGACAACAAAATAGCTGTTGAAGGATTGGGAGATAAAACACTTCCGTTAAGACCTCAGGTGGCTATTAATGAAATTCTAAATCAGTATAAGGACAATATTATAATCGGTGATGCCGGAAGTCATATTACATGGGTAACTCTGCTTAAAAAATCCTCTGACTTTGGCCAGCTGCTGTTTCAGTCAGCACTTGGACCAATGGGTTACGGAATTCCGGGAGCTATTGGAGCTGCAGTTGCAAATCCTGATAAAAAAATAATTGTAATCAACGGAGACGGAGATTTCCAGATGAATATTCAGGAACTGGCTACAATAAAAGAATATGACTTGAATATTTTAATTTTTATAATAAACAACTCACAATACGGCATTATAAGGCAGCATGAAGTTAATAAATATGATATGGAACCCTATCAGATAGATTTAAAAAATCCTGACTTTGTAAAAGTAGCTGAAGCATATGGATTAAAAGCAAAAAGGGCAGAAAAACTTGAAGATCTCCAGGATGTGGATGATTATGATATTGTAGATGTTGCTGTAAGGTTTGAAGATATTCCCCTTCCTAAATAAGGCACTCTTCAACAAATTTTTTTACAATATCTTCATATCCCAGGCAGTTGCCGTCAAATGAATAGTAATAGTATTCCTCATCCTGGTTATGGATAAATCCGACTGGTATCAGTTCATAACTGGCTATTTTATCTTTTAAGATAACTGCTTTTGATTTATAGATAAAATAAAAGTCATCCTCACCAACAGCTATTTTTTTAAAGGTTAGTTTTTCATCCTTTTTGAAGTATTTGTCAAGCTTTTCCTTTTGGTGTTTTGCAAATCCTGAAAAATCATTTTTCATTTTTATCACCTCTGAAGGTTTTAATTAAAATCCTGATTTCTTTTTTGGAAATTAAACTGACAACAGGCAAAAGCAGCTTTAAAAGATTAATGTCAACATCCAAGCATCCTTTAAAATCAATTACAGGATCTCCAAAAACAGGTTCGGCACTTACTTTAGAAACAGGATATAATGTTTTAATAAATCCGTTAACAGCCCAGATATATCCTATATACTGCGCAGTGTCTGCATAACTGGCCAGTCCAAATTTAAGATGATTTTCTAATTTTGATACCTTGAGGGATTTGACGGTTTTTTTTAAAAAATCTGAAATGTAAGGCAGGGCATTTTTAAGAGGTTTCATTAAATTTTTAGACTCTTTTTCATCATCTTCATCTTTTGAAGTTTCTTTTTCTTTTGAAGAATTATAAACAGTTATTTTTTTAAAAATATTTATTTTAATAATAGCTGAAAGTTTGCTTCCGGTTTTTTCAAAGCTAAGTGATATTCTAAGACCCATATATAAAAAAATAATAAGAATTAGGATGATTATAAGTAAAATCATTCCTAGGATGTATATGGTGTTCAAAATATCCCTTTTTTAAGTTTATTGTTCGTCTTCGGTAGTTGTAAACTCAGGTTCAATATATTCAGATTCATCGTAGTCATCTGAAGATTTTGAGAAGTAATTTTTAACAAGGTCAGAAACAATCAGTCCTAAATCAGACAATGCTTTGTTGGTTTCGGTTCCTTTAGTTAAGTTAACAACTTTAACTCCTTCTCCGCTTTTGGCATTTTTTGGAATAATTACCATGGAAACAGGTTCAACACCTGCACCTGCACCTACAGTATCGTTTCCGTCATTGCCCAGCATGTTTTCACAGGCTCCAAAACCTACTCCCATTCTCATTACTGGAATTAAAAATTGGTCTCCTGCATCAATAGGTTTTCCGACAACATTTTCAATACTGATAAGTTTACGTAATTCTTCTACACTTGTTTTAATATTTTCAGCCATATTTTGACACATCCATTTTTTTTAGTTAATTATAATTATTAGCTATCAAATATTAAATATTTTGTTTATTTAAAAAAAATTTCAGGCTTAATAATTTAGCTATTATCAAGCCTATTTTATGAATTATTTTTACATTTTTAAGGAATGTATTTGGTTTAATGTGTCTTGGGGTAGTTTTCCTTTTTGAATTAGTGTTGTTATTTCGTTTGTTATTTCATTTTTCATTTCATTTTTTCCCTCATTTCTTCCTTCACTTTTTCCTTCTTTTCTGGCTTGGTCGTATAGTGTGTTTCTCATTTTTATTTCCTCCATTATTGGTTGTTGGTGTTCTTTTTTTATTACTTTGGAACATACTGCCTGTTGAATGTATTTGATGTTGTTAAGTTCGTCCATAGTTAATGTTGTTATTTTATTAGTTAATTGGGCGGTTTTCAATGTTATTTCTTCTGTTGTTTCATTGTAGCTTGTAAAAGGCATTAATTTCAAAGCAAGTATTTCTGTTCTGGTTAGTTTTTCGTTGTTTTCTATTTTTTTACTTATACTATTTATTTTTTCATTTCCGTCAATGTTTTTTAAGGATATGATTTTAATTTTAAAAACATTGTCTTTGCTGTATTGGTGGATGATCGGGTCTTTTGATATTGCCTGAACACAGATAATGTAGGTTTCAACAAAACAGCCGGTATATTCATGCAGCAATGCAGCATAAGCGAAAATTCTTTGTAGTTCCTTTTTTGTTGGAACTCTGGCCTGAAATTCCATATGGATATAAATTTTGTCTTTTGTTTTGCCTACATAGTCCAGATGATATCTTTTATTTTTTAATTCCGTAAATTCTGTTTTGGCGGATTCTACAATTTCATAATCGATGTTCATAAAGTCCAACAGTTCATTTATTGAAGAGTTTGCTATTTCTTTTAATGTTATGTCCAGTAAGTGATAGTTAATGATTAAAACCCCCTGTTGCTTTTATTGGATATCCAATATCTTATTGATTTTTATAGTTTATAAATTGGTCAGTTTTTTCTAAAAACAATTTTACATTCTTAAATCAATAAAATAATGAATTTAAAGCAATTTTCTAATATTGGTTTTTATCGAGTATAGAAGAAATTTTTACTATTTTTTAAAATTTATCGAGTATAGTCGATAAAATTTATATATTTTAAAAATATAACTTAAAACAGGTGTTTTCAAATGATAAAAAGGGAGTTATATCTGGAAAAAATCAGAAGGTTAATTAATACAGGACCAATTAAAATCATCACGGGAGTTAGAAGAAGTGGTAAGACCTATCTGTTGCACAGTATAAAAGAAGAACTTATTGAACTTGGAATTTCCAAAGAAAACATATTTTTAATATCATTTGAATCTCAAAAATACAATAAAATCCAAAACTTCATGGAATTGGATGTGTGTGTCAATAATTTAATAAAAAACACTTCAGGTAAAATATATCTGTTGTTTGACGAAATTCAAAATATTGTGAGCTGGGAAAAAAGCATAAATTCATATAGGGTAGATTTTGATTGTGATATTTATATAACAGGTTCCAATTCTGAACTGCTCTCTGGAGAATTGGCCACATTAATTGCGGGAAGATATTTCCATATAGATGTTTATCCATTTTCATTTAAAGAGTTTTTACAATATAAAAAAGAAATAAACAGTATAGATGTCAAAAATAAAGAATTGCAGTTGTTTAATGAATATGTAAAATACGGGGGAATGCCTTCTTTACAGCAGGTGCAGGACATTGATAAATTTTCATATTTGGAAGACATTTACAGCACCATACTTTTAAAAGACATTATTTCCAGACATAATTTAAGAAATGCTGAAATTTTAAACAGGATTTTAACATTCATAATCTCAAATATAGGGCAGCCGGTTTCAGCTAACGGAATATCCAAATATTTAAAGCATGAAAACTTAAAAGTATCTGCAGATACGGTTTTAAATTATCTGTCTTTTTCTAAAAATGCGTGCTTCATTCATGAAGCTAAAAAAGAAAATTTAAAAGGTAAAAAAGTATTAAAAACCAATGGAAAGTATTATTTGGTTGATCATGGATTTAACCAGGCTATTATTGGTAAGGATATGGAAAATACAGGTCAGATACTGGAAAATATTGTTTATATTGAATTGCTTAGAAGGGGTTATGATGTAAAAGTTGGAGATATAAATGGTAGGGAAGTGGATTTTGTCTGTAATAAAGCAGATAGAAAGATTTACATTCAGGTTACTTATTTATTGTCAGGTAAAGAAACAGTTAAAAGGGAATTCGGTTCCCTAAGGGCAATCGGAGATGATTATGAAAAATATGTTTTAAGTATGGATAATTTGGATTTTTCAAACACTGGTATAAAACACATGAATATAATTGATTTTTTAAAAAATGATATTATTTAATGCTTGGTTTTTATCGAGTATAGAAGAAATTTTTACTATTTTTTAAGATTTATCGAGTATAGTCGATAAAATTTTCATAGCTGTTGAAAAATGAATCAGTCATGTTTTGATGATATGCAACTCTAAAAATAATGATTTGTTTTAACATCAAATTTAAAAAAAGAAAAAAAGCAGAATCATAAGTATGATTCTGTAATGGATGCTACTCCAGCACCAGCATCTTCAATTGCACCGAGACCTTTTAAGGTCATTCCGATAGCTGCAAAGGTTTGTACCAATTCTTTGTAGGAAATATTTCCCATATGTCCTATTCTGAATATGTTTCCTTTTAAGTGGTCTTGTCCACCAGCTAATTCCACTCTGTATTTGTCACGGGTAGTTCCTCTGAATTCTGCATCAGTTACGCCTTCAGGCATTTTAACTGCAGTTACAGTAGCTGAGGATACTTTTTCATCTGCGAATAATTCTAAACCTAATGCTTTTGCAGCAGCTACACTAGCTTTAGCAGCTTTGTGGTGACGTGCAACTCTGTTTTCTAATCCTTCTTCCATAACCATTTTCAATGCTTCATTCATAGCATAAGTTAGAGATACAGAAGGTGTGTATGGAGTTTGTGGCGGATTTTTGTCTCCACTTTTTTTAGCAGCCTGCATATCTAAGTAGAAAGTGTGGGAGTCTACTTTGTCTGCAGCAGCCCATGCATCGTCACTTAATGTAATGGCAGCCATTCCAGGTGGTGCTGCAATACATTTTTGGGATCCTGTAATACATACATCGATTCCGAATTTGTCTACATCAACATAGTCTCCTCCAAGGGAAGATACAGTATCTACAATGTAGAGGGCGTCGTAGTCTTTCATTACTTTTCCAATTGCTTCAATAGGTGCTGCTACACCAGTTGAGGTTTCATTATGAACAACAGATACTGCTTTAATATCCTCATCAGCATCAAGAGCAGCTTTAATAGCTTCAGGAGTTACTGCAGTTCCCCATTCTACTGCTAATTCTTCGGTGGTAATTCCATGAGCATTAGCTATTTTCATGAAACGTTCTCCGAATTTTCCTCCTACAACATTTAAGATTTTTTCTCCGGAATTTACTACATTACTTATAGCTGCTTCCATTGCTGCAGTTCCAGATCCAGTTAATAAATAGGATTGGTTAGAGGTTTGGAAAACATCAGACATTAATTCACTGGTTTCAGTTAAGATTTCCCCATATTTAGCTCCTCTATGATTTACAACAGCTTGAGACATAGCGTTAAGTACTCTTGGGTGTACTGTTGTTGGACCTGGAAGCATTAATAAAATTTCATCCATTTAAAATTTCCTCCGTATGTAAAAATAAATTTTATGATTTAGCTTATGATAAAGCTATATAAATGTCTTATTTTTATAGTTTTTAAATATTGTGTAGTACATATAATATAACATGGATTTTTTTGGAAATGACAAATTGACTTTTAAAAGGGTATTTAACTATCTTTTGGGATTATGGTTCATAACTTTGGGGATAGGTTTTTCAATAAAATCTAATTTGGGAGCAACGCCGGTCAGTTCAATTCCATATACTTTAAATTTGATTTGGGGAATTGAAATAGGCAAAGCTACAATTATATTTCATGCAGTTTTAGTTTTGATAGAACTGATACTGTTGGGAAAGGACTTTAAGATTAAACACTTCCTGCAGGTCTTTGTGGGGGTGCTCTTCGGATATTTCACAACTTTTTCAGTTGGACTGATGGGATTTATTCCGGATCCGACCAGTATCCTCTCTGAGCTGCTGCTGACATTTCTAAGCATATTCAGTGTGGCTTTGGGATTATTTTTCTATGTGCCTACAAACATTATTCCTGTATCTGTTGACGGGGTAACTCAGGCATTGGCCATTGCATTTAATATGCCTTTCTCAAAAACTAAGGTTGTTTATGATGTTAGCCTGCTTGTTATTTCTGTAGTGCTTTGCTTTGTATTTTTAGGAGTAATTGGGGGCAGCATAGGCATTGGAACAATTCTTTCAGCTGTTTTTGTTGGAACTGTTTTGAAATATATTCATAAACTTAACAGCTATTTGACCGGAAAAACAATAGATTTTAAACAGATGTGAGGTATTTTAATGTGGATTAAACGAATTATCTTGTTTGTTGGAGGATTATTTGTAATGTCACTTGGAGGGGGTCTTTCAATAAAGTCTGGTTTGGGAGTTACACCAATCAGCTCAATTCCCTACTCTTTGACACTGGCTTCAGGTGCAAATATTGGAATTACAACAATTATTTTTAATGCAATTCTTGTATTTTTGCAAATACCAATTTTAAAAAAGAGATTTAAATCAAAAAGGCTTTTGCAATTAATCAATACAGTTATGTTCGGGTATTTTACAGATCTTTCACTGTGGATTTTATCTCCGATGCCGGGCCTGCCTTTGGATGTTAACTTTACACTGCTGATTGTAAGTATGTTTTTAATAGCTGTCGGTATTTTAATATATATGCCTGCAAACATTGCTCCTCTTCCGGGTGAAGGGGTTGTGGAGGCCATATCTTTGGCATATAATAAACGATTTTCCAAAGTCAAAGTATGTTTTGATACATCAATGGTTGTGTTATCTTTAATCATTTGCGGACTCTTTACATCGGATATTTTTGGAAGTGTGAATATAGGTACAATTCTTGCAGCAATATTCATCGGAATTATTATAAGATATCTTACAGAATTGTATGAAAAAATAACCGGAAAGTCAATTACAGTAGTTAATAAAGAAAATTAGGAGTATGAAAGAATTAAAATTACAAAAGAGTTAATTAAAAGAATAATATATTATATAATCGGTGTATGCATACTGTCTTTTGCAGTAGGGGTTTCAATCAAATCTGAATTGGGAGTTACTCCAATCAATTCAATTCCTTATGCAATAGCTTTAATTGCAAATATTGATGTGGGGCTTTCATCAGTTTTATTTTATCTGGTAGTTATTTTTATACAAAAACCAATTTTAAAAGACAAGTATCATCCGAAAAGACTTCTTCAGCTTGTTAGTGCTTTTTTATTCGGATACTTTGTCGATTTTTCATTGTGGGTAATGGCACCGATTCAGAACCTTTCATTAATGGGCAAATTTTTAATGCTTGCATTAAGCATAGTTCTTATAGCTGTAGGGATTTTAATAATGATGCCTGCAAATATTGCACCTCTTCCGGGAGAAGGTCTTATAGAGGCAATAGCCATAGCTGCAGATAGGAAATTCTCATCAGTTAAAATATGCATTGATTCATCAATGGTGATAATAACAGTTATTTTATGCTGGATATTTTTAGGTGATGTTTTGGGAAGTGTAAGTGCAGGTACAATAATCTCGGCTGCATGTACAGGTTTTGTTGTAAGGCAGTTTCATGATTTGTACAGATATTTTACAGGTAAGGACATTAGAGTTGTTAATAAGGAATAAAAAATATTAATAATTTGCAACTAAATTCATATGTAAAGGTGTTTTAAAATGGATTTTGGTCTTTGGGAAACTTACTATAGGAAAATATTGGATGATTTCGGATTTGAAAGAAAAGATGATGAAAAAACTGCCCAGGTATTGGATGACATTCTTTTTGAGCAAGGCTGTTTAACACTGGAGGATTTGCATGAAAAAGTAGATTTTTCCACTAAATTCATTGTATTTGGAGCAGGTCCTTCTCTAAAAGAGCATATTAAAAAAATAAAAGAAAACTATGATTTGATAGATTATGTTTTAATAGCTGCAGACGGGGCAACAACAGCTTTGATTGAAGAAAAAATAGTCCCGGACATAATAGCTACTGATTTGGACGGTAAAATAAATGATATTTTATATGCAAATGCACATGGTGCAAGTTTAGTTATTCACGGTCATGGAAATAACATGGATGCAGTACGAAATTACACTCCATTTTTCGATAATGTTTTAGGAACAACACAAGCTCAGTCACATGGAAACCTCTATAATTTTGGAGGATTTACAGACGGGGACAGGGCAATGTTTTTAGCTATTGCACTTGGTGCCAGTGAATTGACATTGGCAGGAATGGATTTTGGAGATGTTGTAACCAAATATTCAAGACCGAATATTGCAGAAGAGACTGCAAAGGCTGATGAAATCAAAACAAAAAAATTGAAGTATGCAGAATTGTTTACAAAGTGGATTGACGATAATGAGGACGTTAAAATTATTAATTTAAAGTCATAATAATTTTTTTATAATAGTTTAAATATAAATGATAAGTATGGGAATTGAAGATATTTTAATGCATGATGAAAGTCTTTTTCAAAATATAAATGCTTTTGATCCAGATTATGTGCCTCCAAATTATAATTATAGGGATAGGCAAATGGAAGCTATGGCAATGGCAATCAGACCGGCTATAAGTGGAGGTCAGCCATCAAATTCCGTTGTTTTAGGTTCATGTGCAACCGGAAAAACAACAGCTATCAGAAAAGTATTTGAATTAGTTGAAAAGACTACAGAAAAAGTTGTTTGTGTTTATATAAACTGTCAGCTTCATACAACACGTTTTGGAATATTTTCACAAATATACAAAAAGCTGTTTGGCCATATTCCTCCAGAAACAGGAGTTCCATTTTCAAGAATTTATGACCAGATCATGCATAAACTTCAATCAGATAAAAAAGCATTAATCGTTGCATTGGATGATGTCAATTATTTGTTCCAAAGTAAGGCAGCTAATAAAGTATTTTATGATTTGTTAAGAGCATATGAAGAATATCCTGGTGTTAAAACCGGAATTTTTGCAATATTGTCTGATCTGGAATTCAGATATGCCTTTGATAAAAACGTAAACACGGTTTTCATACCTCAGGACATTACATTTCAGCCATATATTTACTCAGAAATTGAAGATATATTAAGAGACAGGGTAAATGCAGGATTTTTCCCTGGAGTAATGGGTGATGAAATATTGGAATTGGTAGCTATGCATACCTATGATGTAGGTGATTTGAGAGTAGGTATCAATCTTTTACGCTCTTGCGGTAATATTGCTGAGGCTGATGCCTCTAGAGAAATCACTGAAGAACATTTCCAAAAAGCAGTTGATTCTTTAGTTTCAGTGCAAATCTCAGAAACTTTAAAATCATTAAATGACACCGAAAAGGCATTATTAAAAATAATTTCAGATTCAGATAAGATTTTCACAGCTGGAGAATTATCTGAACTGTTTAAAGAAAAAGAAAATGTAAGTTATGCTACCTTTAACAGAACCCTTGAAAAATTGGAGTTTTTAAGATTAGTTGATACAAAATTCACAGGAAAAGGATCAAGAGGAAATTCCAGAGAAATTATTTTACGTTTTAACCCATGTGATTTCAAATTATGAAATTCATTTCCATCTTTTAAGTTGTGGAAATGCTTCATTTAACATTTTTCTAGCTGTTTTTTCATCCATATCTGTATTTTCGACAGTTTTCGGAACACAAAAATCAATCATTTCTTCCATAGATATATCTGCTGTAAATTCACCATTTTCATAGCAGTAAATGCAGTAATCTTCGTTTTTACTGCCGTCTTTGTTGCTGCCGTATAATTCTTCAGTCATAGGCATTGCACATGACTGACAAAACTTCATATCTGAATCAAATTTCATATTAATCATCTCTGTAACATTAGATTTTTGCATGGGTCAACCTGTTTTGATCTAATGCTTTTTCTGCGCCAAGGGTTTGGTAGCATATAATCAGAAAAAACCAATTATACTAAATTGGGATTTTGCGCAGTTACAACAGAGATTATTGATAAAAGCAATACCATCATTATAACAAGTATCACCATGCAAGCTTGAATATTATAGTTACTATATTCTATTTCATCCATTATAGAACTTTTCTTTCTTAAATCAGCTTTTATTGTGGTATCTGAATTTTTTAACATTTCTATCACATCGCTAAATTAATATTGTTTGAAAGTGTAATATAAAGAAAGAGAGACACCCCATTTGAAAAGTAATATTTTAGGAAAAAAACTATGAAAAAATTTGAATTTTTTGATGTAACTGCAGATATTGGATTTTATGCATATGGAAACAACTTAAACGAAGCTTTTGAAAATGCAGGATTGGCATTATTTAATATAATTTCCAAAACAGATAATATAAATCCAATAACTTCCAAATCATTTGAAATAACCTCAGAAGACAAAGTTTCATTATTATATGATTTTTTAGAGGAACTTTTATTTTTGCATGAAATAGAATTCATGTTATTTTCAGAATTTAAAGTCATGATTGATAAAATAGATGACGGATATCACTTAAATGCAACAATTGAAGGCGAAGAGATTAATTGGGATAAACATTACCGCGGCGATGAAGTTAAGGCAATAACATTTCACAAAATGAATATTGTTGAGGGGAATGCTGTAAAACTTTCAGCAATTGTTGATTTATGAAAACATATATAATGAATTATAGTTAAATAATTAAATATGCAAAGAAGAAAATCAGTTTCAAGAATATTTGAACTAATTGTAGGTGGCTTAGGGGCACTTGTAAGTTTGGTTTCTAGTTCATTTATTTTATTGATTGGAAGTTTTGGATTTGGAGCAACATCCTTTTTAGGACTTATAGCTACTCTTGGATCATTTTTAGGTATTTTTGCATCTATTCATGTATTTAAAGATAGTGATGTTGGAGGATTCCTGTTTATTGTTTCTGCAATCTTGGTTCTGCTGGGATCTACTTTCTTTGGTGTTCTTGGAGCATTGCTGCTGTTGGTTGCAGGAATATCTGCTTTATTTAGAAAATAAAAATTTTCTTAATAAAGCTTTTGTAAATAAACAATTAATCTTTAAGAGATTTTATTTTTCTCAATTTGCCGGTGAGGTTTATGGCCTCATTTAACTTGTTTTTTTAGACTGTAAAAAAGAGGTTTTTTGCTGCCGATTTTATCTTTTGGAGTAATTTTTTTATTAATTTCATTCTATTTTCTACCAAAAAATTATTTATTGTCCTATTATAAATATTATAAAATAGTTTGTGATTTTTATGAGTATTAAAGATAACATTAAAAAAGTTAGAGATAACGTCTACGAAGTTCCAGGAAGCGTTAATAAAAAAATGAGAGCTTCTGGAAGATTGTATCTTGATGATGAAAGTTTTGAAGCTTTGGAAGATGGGGCCATTGACCAGATTGTAAATATTGCATGTCTTCCAGGTGTTCACAGATATGCAATCGGTCTACCGGACATTCATTTCGGATATGGATTTCCAATAGGTGGGGTGGCAGCATTCAATGAAAAAAATGGAATTGTCTCTCCTGGAGGAGTAGGTTTTGACATTAACTGCGGAGTCAGATTAATAAAAACCAATCTTAAACAAGCAGACATTGAAGACAAGCTTGATGAATTAATTGAAGCATTGTTTAAAAACATTCCGTCTGGTGTAGGAAGCAAAGGAAAAATCAAGCTTAAAGAAAATGAAATAGATGATGTTTTAAATTTCGGAGCTGAATGGGCTGTAGAAAATGGCTACGGGTGGAAAGAAGATTTGGAAGTTTTAGAAGAAAACGGAAGAATCAAAGAAGCAGACTCAGCTAAAGTCAGTGACAAAGCTAAAAGAAGGGGAATACCTCAACTTGGTTCTTTAGGTTCTGGAAATCACTTTTTAGAAATTCAGGTTGTTGATGAAATATATAATGATGAAGTGGCTGGTGTATACGGACTTGAAAAAGGAATGGTTGTAATAATGATTCACAGTGGTTCAAGAGGCTGCGGACACCAGGTATGTTCTGATTATTTAAGAGTAATGGATAAAGCTTATAAAAATCACCAAATAGATCTTGCAGACAGACAACTGGCCTGTGCACCATTTGATTCAAGGGAAGCTCAGGACTACTTAAAAGCTATGTATGCTGCAGCTAATTATGCATGGGCAAACAGACAGATGATGACTCATTGGATAAGGGAAACCTTTGAAGACATTTTAGGAAAATCAGCTAAAGATATGGAAATGGACATTGTTTATGATGTAGCTCACAACATTGCTAAACAGGAAACACACAAATTCAAAGGCAATGACATTAAACTGGTGGTACACAGAAAAGGAGCTACCCGTGCATTCGGACCTGGAAGTGAAGAAATTCCTGAAAAATACAGGGAAGTGGGTCAGCCGGTATTGATTCCCGGAACAATGGGAACAGCATCTTATGTATTGCATGGAACACAAACAGCAATGGAAGAAACATTCGGATCCACTGCACATGGTGCAGGAAGAGTTTTATCAAGGTCACAGGCTAAAAAAGACTACAAACCTGAAGAAATCAAAAAAACTTTGGCTGCAAACGGAGTAAAAATCAGAGCTACAACTGAAAATGTAATAACTGAAGAGGCACCTGGTGCATACAAAGACGTGGACAGTGTAGTTAAAATATCTGACAGTACAGGAATAGCTAAACTTGTTGCAAAAGTAAAACCGTTAGCTGTTACAAAAGGATAAGATAAGATGATTGGAATTATTGGCGGCAGCGGAGTTTATGAAATAACTCAGAAGGCAGACAGTGTTGAAAAAAAGTTAGTCAAAACAGACTATGGGGAAGTTGAAGTTTCTATTTTGGATATATTCAATAAAACAGTAGCTTTTATTCCAAGACATGCTGCAGGACACAGCATTCCTCCACATAAAATCAATTTCAGAGCTAATATTGATGCACTTAGGAATGTAGGTGTTACACAGATAATAGCTACCAATTCTGTTGGGTCTATGAATCTGGAAATGCCTCCTGGATCATTTGTCATTCCCGATGACTTTTTAGATTTTACAGAAAACAGGGATAAGACATACTTTGAAGACCATGTTGTTCATGTAGATGTAACTGAACCTTATTGTAGTCGTCTAAGGGATATAATGGCTGACTGCGGTGAAGTTATTACTGGCGGAACATATGTGTGTACACAGGGACCCAGATTTGAAACACCTGCTGAAATCAAAATGTTCAAACTTCTTGGAGGGGATTTGGTAGGTATGACTGGAGTTCCTGAAGTAACATTGGCTCGTGAAAGGGCAATTTGTTACAACTCCATTTGTATAGTTTCAAATTATGCATCAGGCATTTCTGAAGATAACTTGACCATTGATGAAGTATTTGAAATGGTTAAGGCTAAAGAATCAGATTTGCTTGAATTGATTTATGAAATCATCAGGAATTTAGACGACGATTTTGATTGTCCTTGTCGCCATGCTTTAAATGGTGCTGAAGTTTAAATTCTTTTTTCAAAAAGATTTATTATTTATTTAACAAAATTTTATTTAGGTTGATGTTATGGCAAAAGTTATATTATTAAATTCCAGTCCTCGAGCTAACAGTAACACTCAGGATGTTCTGGAAGTTTGTGCTGAAGAAATTGAGAAAAATGGTGTTGAAGCTGAAATCATATCCTTAAGAGGAAAACAGATACAGTCATGTGTTGCATGTAACGGATGTGCAAAAACAGGAAATTGTGTTTTAAATGACGGTTTGGATGAAATCATTGAAAAAATCAGACAGGCTGACGGATTTATTCCTGCAGCACCAGTTTACTTTGGAACTGCAAGAGGAGACATAATGGCTGCTCTTCAAAGGATAGGTAAAGTTTCAAGAGGAAACGACAAATTTTTAGAATGGATGGTTGGAGGTCCGATTGCTGTTGCAAGGCGTGGAGGACAGACTTTAACCTTACAGGAAATGACAATGTTTTTCCCGATTAACAATATGATAATAGCTGGAAGTACTTATTGGAATATGGTATTTGCAGGTCCTGAAGGTACAGCTTTAGATGACAGTGAAGGAATAGCCACTATTAAGTTATTTGGTCAGAATGTTGCCAATATAATTAAAAAATTAGTTGATTAAAATGAGAATTGCACTTGCATCTTCCAATGGGGATATTGTTGATTTGCATTTAGGAAAAGCAGTATCATTAGTTATTTATGATGTATTTGACAATGACTTTGATTTTGTTGAAACAAGAAAATTGGCTATTGATAAGGACGCCAAACATCAGGGCGGTGATGTTATTCAAGAATGCAATGACTGTGATGTTATAATTTCTACAAAATACGGATTCAAATCCAAAATTAAGGCAGAGGATGCAGGAATTAAGCTGGTTAGTGATGAAGGTCCTGTTGAGGAAGTTTTACAAAGATATATTGATCACTACAATTTCATGAATAGCTGATTTTCTCTTTTTATTTTTTTAACAAGTTTTATATATGATAGTCACGATATTATTATTATGGAAGACTTATGTACTATTGTTTTGGGAGTGCTTATTGCACTTGTAATATTTTCTGTTTGCGGATAATATGGAAAATAAAACAAATATTGTAATATTGGTTGTTGTATTAGCTGTTTATGGCTTGAATCAGCTGGTTTTGAAGAATTTGGGAATTCCATTTTTCAATAATTATCTCAATGATCTGCTGGCTGTGCCATTATTTTTCGCTTTAATAAACAGCATTTCATTATACAGGTCAAATATGCAGGTGACATCCTTAAAATATCTGACTTTAATTACAATATTTCTATCTTTTTTAGGTGAGTACATAGCTATTTTTTTAAGACCTGGAAGTGTTTCTGACTGGTGGGATGTTGTGTGTTATTTTATAGGAATGTTTGTATATTACTTAATTACAAATATAATAGTTAAGCCTATATAGTTCAGAAGGTAGAACGATTGACTCGTAATCAATAGGTCTGGGGTTCGATTCCCCATGTGGGCTTTTTAAAAAATCAATTGGAGGTTGCTTTAATGGAATCTAAAGATTTGATTATAATAATTTGTGCAATTATTGTCGGGGCATGTATTATAGCATTTGCAATTGCTTTTGCTGATGATATCCATGATGATGAAGACGATACTGTGTCTACTAACTGCACTGCTGAAAATCTAACCAATAATACAACTGCAAACACAAGTGACAACACTAAGCCGAATTCAGGAGTTTATGTTGTAAGTGAAGTGGTAAAATATAATTATCAGGCAGATGACGGCAGCTATTATCGTGAAGTAACTTATTCTGATGGTGGTTTTAGACAGTACAATACGTCTAGCGGAAAATTAATCGGGTCCAGCTATGCTTCAGACCAGAAATATTTGCCTAGTATGGAATAAGGAGTTTTAATACTCCTTATTTTCCAACTAGTGTTATGAAATCATATTTTTATTTTGTTTTAATGTGTTTTTACTATTTTAAAATGATATTATAATCATTCTTTTTGTTTAAGTTTGTAATAACTAAGGTTATAAATTATATGGAATAAATGTTTAGTCATTTAACAAGCTTTATATATCATGAAGAAAAGAAGTAATAATAACCTTTAAGGGCGGGTTTTAATAATTTAAAACTTTATAATGTATTATTCTTTAAAATAAGTGAGTAAAACTCACAGTAGTCGATTAACGGATTATAAAACTATAATCAATTATAATCTTATTTTATATTCTGTATTGTGTTTAATTTAACAGATACGGTATTTGGTGGACTATTTTTAAATTTACTATAGCGATAGCTATATTTTTAACGATAATAAAATTTACGGAAAAACTATAAAAGGTTGATATAATGGCAAAAGCAAAAGCAAGACGTAGAGTACGTGACACATGGAAAGAAAAATCTTGGTATACTATTAAAACACCAGTAAACTTTGAAGACAAAGAAATTGGAGAAACTCCAGCAAGAGACCCTGATTATCTCATCGGTAGGGGAGTAGAAGTTACTATGAGGGAATTGTCTGGTGACTTTTCCAAACAATACATCAAACTCAGGTTTGAAATTGATAATGTGGCAGGAGATGTTGCAAACACCAAATTTACTGGTCACAAAACTACTACTGATTATGTAAGAAGCATGATTAGAAGAGGAACCAGTAGAATCGATGCTTCTTCTGTTGTTAAAACTAAAGATGATCGTAAAGTTAAACTTCATGTACTTGCAGTAACTACCAGAAGAGCTAAATCTTCCCAACAAAAATACATGAGACAAGTTATCAATGATTTATTAGCTGAAACTGCAGCAGAAAAATCTTTCGATGAATTAATAAAACTTGTTGTTAACGGTAAATTAGCATCTGAAGTTTATCACAATGCTAAAAAAATCTACCCTCTTAAAAGAGTGGAAATTATCAAAAGTAAAGTATTAAACTAAATACTTTTACTTATTTTTTTTCATTTCATTATATCACAATGTTATATTTCATTGTAAAAAAAATAATAAATTAAAACTCCACATTCGGTACAGTTTTTTCATCTTCAGGAATTTCAATAAAGTTTGCAGTTTTAAATCCGAATAACTGTGCAACTAAATTGCTTGGAAATTGTTCACAGCTGTTGTTGTAGACTAAAACATAATTATTGAAGCTTTCTCTATAAATGGCTATTTTATCTTCACTGTCGCTTATTTGTCTTTGCAAATCCAAAAAGTTTGAATTGGCTTTTAGTTCAGGATACTTTTCAGCTATTGCAAATAAATTAACAAGACTTCTGGATAGCTGGGAATTTGATTTCTGTATGTCTTCTATATTTCTTGCATTCATTAATGAAGCTCTGGCCTGACTTACCTGAGTAAATGTGTTATGTTCATGTTTTGCATAACCTTTAACAACTTCCACAAGATTTGGAATTAGGTCGGTTCTTCTTTTTAACTGAACATCAATTTTACTCCAGGAATTTTTTACCCTGTTTCTTTCAGTTACTAAGTCATTGTAAATTGAAATGATGTAGTTAATGATTCCTGCAATTATTATTAAGGTAATTAAAGCATAAATGAAACTTCCTCTTCCTGGAATTGCAATTTCAATTTCAAAACTTACAAATAAGATAGCCAGTACGATAATTATCTTATATAATGTTCTCATAGGATAGATTATGGTTAATATATTATATTAATTATATGGTTAAATTAGGTAGCTTTTTATATTATCCTTTAGAAATATTATTGTGTTGATAATATGGTTGAAAAGTTAATAATGATTAATTGGGGTTATGTTCTAATCCTGTTTTTATTGGGATTCTTAACATACAAAAGAAAATCCTTAGACGCTCTTGGATCAGTTGTTATGATTATTATGGGAGTTATCATTATTTTCTCAGCAGGATTTAACTGGTTATTATTAATTTTAATATTCCTTATTTTAAGTCTGGCGGCTACAAAATTCTCAAAATCCTATAAAAAATCTTTAGGGGAATTTGAAGGTAGGAGAACTTCTAAAAATGTTATTTCAAATGGTATTGTAGCAGTTATGATGGCTGCATTTGGAGGTTATTACTTATCATTTGTCGGAGGATTTATTGGGGCAATAGCTACTGCAACAGCAGATACTTTAGCCAGTGAAATAGGAGTATTGCATCAGCCTAGATTAATTACTACTTTTAAAAAGGTCGAACCGGGAACTGACGGCGCAGTATCTGTTTTGGGAACTGTTGCAGGTATGATTGGTGCAGCTATTGTTGGTATTTGTGCTTATTTGCTTGGAATTATTAATGATCCTGTTTTAGCTATTATTTTAGCAGTTATTCCAGGAACATTAGGTTGTTTTATGGACAGTATCCTTGGAGCAGTCTTTGAAAGAAAAGATTTGCTTACAAATGAACATGTAAATCTTATAGCTACTATTACTGGAGCTTTAATCGGTATTTTACTTGTTTAATTAATTATTTTAATAAGTTAAAACAGATAGTAAATCATGTCTGTAGCAGAGTTTAATTTTGATATTGTTGTTTCAACACTTATTGCAGTAATTATTGCAGTATATTATAAACGCAGGTATGGTGATGAGATTTTTAAGGATAAACGTACCTGGGTTAAGATACTTGTGCTGTTTTTTGTTGCAAATTTAATTAAAGTTTTAATTAAACCTTTAATAGGTTTCTAAAATCTGATTTTTTTCATTGCTGTCAAGTTAAGGTTTTGCATTTTTTTAAAAGCTGTTTTGGATGTT
>ERZ506979.522-NODE-522-length-23705-cov-4.469049_pt1 | contig 23705 bp, 20 predicted proteins | sample MGYA00512887_ERZ506979 | MGnify/ENA metagenome assembly ERZ506979 | reverse complement strand
TTCTTCCTCAGCTATTTTTGGATCATACATGGTACAGTATACCGTAATACGGTATACATGACAAGCTACATTCGCATCATTGCACTCACTATCCCTGTCAAATGGTGGTATACGGCAGGGTCGGGACGCAAGGGAAATGACTGTCTTGTCAGTTCGCCGGAACATAAAAACGGTATAATATACCATAATACGGTATGCAGGCGAGTCCACTCTTCTAACTCCGGGAGGCGTCAAATGAAAGAAACATTATTTCTAAAAAACACCGAAGCGTTTGCCGAAAGTATGGTCCGATGCGGCATACGCTGCCACTTTGCCTATCCCATCACTCCTGCCACGGACGTCATGAAGTACACCGCCGCGCATATGGCTGACGCGGGCGGGCGCATGGTGCAGATGGAAAGCGAACTGGCCGTGTCCAATGCACTGGCGGGGTACGCCTGCGCGGGCAAGCTGGGGGCCACCTCCACCGCCGGGCCGGGCATGACGCTCATGCAAGAGGCCATAGGCTTCATGGCTGCCGGTGAGCTTCCCTGCATCATGCTGGACGCCATGCGCGTGGGCCCCGGCGACGGCGACATTGTGGGCGCGCAAAGCACCTATTTTCAGGCCACGCGCGGCGGCGCGCACGGCGACTACCGCGTCATCGTACTGGCCCCCTCCTGCGGGCAGGAAATTGCGGACCTCATGCCGCTGGGCATCAAACTGGCCTTCACCTATCGCAACCCCGTGCTCTTTGTGGTGGATGGCGTCACCTGCCAGATGACCGAAACCACCACCTTTGACGAAGCCCACGACTACACCGCCGATTTCGATACCTCGGGTTGGGCCTACACCGGCACCGGCGACCATCCCAAACGTTTTCTGCTCACCGGCAGCTACACCCATGAGCAAGGCTATGAGATGAACGAACGCCTTCGCGCCAAGTACGCAAAAATCAAGGAAAATGAGCAACGATGGGAGCAGTCTCAAGTGGAAGACGCTGAAGTGCTGGTGGTGGCCTTCGGCATTCACGGCCGCATGTGCAAGGAACTGGCAGAAAACTTCCGGGCCGAGGGCAAACGCGTGGGCTACATCCGTCCCATTTCGCTGTGGCCATATCCCGACAAGGCCTTTGAAAACCTTCCGGCCTCGGTGAAGTCCATACTGGTGGTGGAAATGAATCACGGGCAGATGCTGGACGATGTGCGCCTGGCCGTCAGCGGCAAGGTGCCTGTGCACTTCCTGGGCAAGACGGGGGGCGACATCCCCATGTGCACCTTGGCGGACATGACCCGTGAAGTAAACAAGCTGCTTGAGGGGGAATAGCATGCAAACATTGGCGGACTATTACGGCAAGACGCTGAAATTTGAAAAACTCTTCAACTACTGCCCCGGCTGCGGCCACGGCATCATCACGCGTCTCGTGGCCGAAGTCATCGAGGAAATGGGCATCAGAGAAAAAACCATGGCCGTGGTAGGCATAGGCTGCGGCGGTTTTTCCCATCACTATCTGGAAGTGGACGCCATTGAGGCCATCCACGGCCGCTCCCCGGCTTCGGCCATAGGCTACAAGATGGCCCTGCCGGACCATATCGTCTTTACCTATCAGGGTGACGGCGACGGCAGCGCCATCGGCCTGCACGAGCTGATGCACGCCGCCAATCGCGGTATGCCCATCACCACCATCATGATCAACAACTCGGTGTTCGGCATGACCGGCGGCCAGATGTCCCCCACTTCCATCCCCGGGCAGGTGACCGCCACCACACCCAAGGGGCGTGACGTCAGCCTGCACGGCTACCCCATTCTGGTGCCGGAAATGATGCGCGCCATGAAAGGCGTGGCCTATCTGGCCAGAGAGTCAGTGGTCAACGCCAAGAGCATCACCAAGGCCGCCAAAAGCATACGCAACGCTTTTGAATGCCAAATCAGGGGACTGGGCTTCTCCTTTGTGGAAGTGATTTCACCCTGTCCCACCGGCCTGCATTTGAAGGTCGCCGACGCCTACAAATACACCGCGACGGAAACATTGGATTATTTCAAACCTCAGATTTTCAAAAATGCACTGGAGAATGACAATGAAATATAAGTGCGCATTCTCGGGTTCCGGCGGCCAAGGGGCTGCCCTGATGGCCAAACTCACTTGCATGGCCTGCATTACCGAAAAAAAGCAGGTCGTTATGACGCAGACATACGGCGTGGAACAGCGCGGCGGCGACTCTACGGGTTATGTGGTGATTTCCGACCAGCCTATCAGCAACCCCATTGTGGAAAGTGACGCCAACGTGGCCGTGGCCCTCAGTGAGAGCATCTATCAGAGCACACTGGACGGCGTGTGCGAGGGCGGCACCATCTTCGTCAACAGTTCCATGGTCAAGCACACAAAAGAAAAGCCCGGCGTGACGCAGGTTCTGTTGCCCGTCTCCGAAATGGCCCAGGACATGGGCAACATCCGCGTCGCCAATATCATCATGCTGGGAGCGGTGATCAGGGCCACCGGCATGCTCGGCAAGGAGTCCGTGGCCGACGCTTTGGCAAGCGCTCTGGGCAAAAAGGCCAAGACCCAACTGCTGGAGGTCAACATGCGGGCCCTGCAGAAGGGCGTAGAGGTTATGGAAAAAAAGGGGGGCGGCAAGTAATGGGCAAGGAGAATCTGAAACATATGGTGGCGATGGAACGCTGTAAGTCCTGTGGTCTGTGCGTGACCGCCTGTCCCAAGCAAACGCTGGTCATAGGCGACAATCTCAACGCCCAAGGATACGCTTACGTAGTCCAGATGAAGCCGCTGGACTGCGTCAAATGCAATATCTGCCGCATTGTCTGCCCTGACGTGGCCATAGGTTGCATCGACACCTGCGCGTGAGCCCGCACCATCCAGTATAAAGGACAAATCATGGAATACATCAATGACAAAAATGCTCCGGCGCCTCTTGGGCCGTACTCCGACGCCATCCGTAGCGGCAACCTGCTGTTTATCTCGGGCCAGGCCCCGTTCAACGCAGCCGGTGTGATAGTGGGCAAGGACATTGCGGTCCAGACCACGCAAGCCATGAATAATCTGGCTTCACTGTTGGATTCTGTGGGGCTTGAGATGAGGCATGTGATCAAGGCCACGGTATATCTGTCCAACTGGGACAACTTCAAAGGCTATAACGAAGTGTACAAGAAATTCATGGGAGATCATAAACCGGCCCGCGCCACAGTGGAAGTGACGCGGCTGGCCCAGGATGCGCTTATTGAAATGGAATTCATTGCCGAGTTCTCGTGACTCATATCGATATCGGTGGCGGTCAATCTTTTTTGCATCGGCACTTGACCGTCACCGCTTTTCCCGTTCGCCACAGGCGTCACATACAATATCACCAAGCAAACCAAAGGCGGCTTGAAGCAACACGACCATATTGCCAAAGGATATTTTATGGAAACCGTGCCGCTGACTGAATTATGCGATAATGCGCAACTCAACAGATTTCATAAACGACTGGTGGTGTATTCGGCGGGAGGCCCTTTTCTCGACGGATATGTGATGGGGATGATAGGCATCGCCCTTGTGCAGATAACGCCCTACATGGGCCTGTCCCTGTTCTGGGAAGGCATGGTGGGAGCCGGGACCCTGGTCGGCATGTTTTTCGGCGGATTCCTCGGGGGACTGTTTACCGACAAATACGGCCGCCAACTGTTGTATTCCATTGACCTCATTGCGCTGGCGCTTTTCTCTTTGGCCCAGTTCTGGGCGGAAACCGGCCTTTACCTTTTCATCTGCCGTCTGTTGCTGGGCGTTGCCGTGGGTGCGGACTATCCCATTGCCACAGCCCTGCTGGCGGAATTTACCCCGAAAAAATACCGCGGCCCCTTTATCGGCCTGCTTGAGGCCATGTGGTTTGTGGGGGCAAGCTGCGCCTATATTGTCGGCGAGTTAATGCTGAACACCGGGCCGGAGGCATGGCGCTGGATGTTGGCCAGTGCGGTGATTCCCGCCGTGGTGTTTCTCTTCATACGCCGTCACACGCCGGAATCGCCGCTGTGGCTGAGCCAGAAGGGACGTTTCGTCGAGGCCTGCGCGGTACTGAAGCTGGTGTACGACAAAAACGTGTCCCTGACAGACCTGCAAGGCTTGGTCAAAAAGAGCGCCAGGGTGAGCGTGTGGCAGATGTTCCATTCGGGGTATGGCGCGCGCATGCTCTTCATCACGGTTTTTTGGACCTGCGCGGTGGTGCCGCTGTTTGCCGTATATTCCTTTGCCCCCAAGATCATGGTTGCCCTCGGCATATCCGGCAACCTCGGCAATGCGGGGTCGGCGGTGATGACTATCATCTTCATGCTGGGATGTTTTCTTTCTCTGCAACTCATCAACAAGATGGGACGACGTTCCCTGTTGCTGCACAGTTTTTTCTGGTCCGCTGTAGCCCTCACCCTGCTCAGCATTTTCAGTAATGCCCCACCCTATGTCATCTTCCTGCTTTTTTCCATGTACGCGCTGTGCACCAGCGGTTCCCAGAACCTGCAATTCGTCTATCCCAACGAGCTCTTCCCCACCGAAATACGCGCCTCCGCCGTGGGTCTGGCCTCCTCCCTCACCAGGATAGGAGCGGCCATAGGCACCTATCTGGTGCCCCTGGCTCTGGCCCGTCTCAACATTCAGGTCACCATGATGATCGCCGCCTGCATCACCATGCTGGGCTTCGCGGTGAGCCTGAAGATGGCCCCGGAAACCGCCCACTGCAGCCTGGAGGAAACCTCGCGCTGTTTTGAGGACACAGATTGCCTTCTTGACGGCTCCAGCTGCCCTCTGGTCGAGGGTTGCGGCCTTGCCAAAGGCGCCGATCCCACGGATTCCCGCATGGCCTGAAGCCGACGGCCCCAATGACTTCACGATGCAGCCCGCAAGGAGAAATATCATGAGCAACAAACGGACAGCCGGAACCGTCGTCATCGGCGGTGGGGCAGTCGGAACCTCGGTGGCCTGCTACCTGGCCATGAGCGGAATGGATGTAACACTAGTGGAACGCGGCGAATTCGCTTGGGGAACCAGCCGCCGCTGCGAGGGGCATGTGGTGACCTACGATACGCCCCCCGGCGATTTCAGCCTGTTCTGCAAAACAGGACAGGATCTCTTCTACGAGGCCCAAAAATTCCTGCCGGTGGATTTCGACTTCAGCCCCGAAGGTATCGGCCTGCTGGTGGACAATGAGAGCCATCTGGAAATGGTGAAAGCCAATTATGAAGGCAAACAAAAGGAAGGTTATAACGTAACGCTGTGGGACCGCGACGAATTGCGCCGCCATGAGCCTAATATAGGCGATAATGTCATAGGCTGCCTGAACTTCGATAATGACTGCACGCTGAACCCCATGCGCCTTTGCTTTGGCTTGGCCGAGCACGCCAGAGCTCACGGAGCCGTCATCATGCCGCGTACGCACGTCATGGATCTGCGCATGGAGAACGGCCGCGTCAGCGGGGTGGAGACGGACAAGGGGCTGATCCTCACGGAAAACGTGGTGCTCGCCGCAGGGGTATGGACGCCGCGCCTGGGGGCCATGCTGGGGGTCAACGTGCCCATCCGCCCGCGTCAGGGACACATTCTGGTCACAGAGCGTGTCCAGGGCCTGCTCAACAAGGCCTATGTGGAATACGGCTATCTGCTCACCAAGCACGGCCTCAAGCGCGACAACGTCACCCCGGACATGGATAAGTTCGGCGTGGCCTTCGTCATTGAGCCTTCCACGGCGGGCACTGTGCTCATAGGCAGCAGCCGCCGTTTTGTGGGTATGGACACGCGGCCCCACCCCTCCGTCATGCGTGCCGTGGCCGAACGCGGGACGCAGTTCTTTCCGGCCCTTTCCGACATGCGCCTGCTGCGGTGCTACGCCGGAGTGCGCCCCGCCACCACGGACGAACTGCCCATCATCTCCACCACGCACATTCCCGGCTTGTTCATCGGGGCCGGACATGAGGGTCTCGGCATCAGCCTTTCGCTCATCACCGGCAAGATCATGTCGCAATTGGTGCGGGGTCAGACCCCCTTCATCGACATCAGCTACATGGGCATTGACCGATTCGGCCTCAACCCTCCCGCCATGCCTGCCGGCCAGACGGCGGTGTAAGGAGTACGGATATGTTCAAGAAAGTCAGGGAACCCAAGGGAAACGTGGTCACCATCTATTTTGAAGATCAACCCGTGCAGGCCGAGGAGGGCATAACCGTGGCGGCGGCGGTGCTGAATCCCGCCGAGGGCTGGACCCGCACCTCGCACGGAGGGCAGAGGCGTGGGCCTTTCTGCCAGATGGGCGTTTGCTTTGAATGTCTTATGACCATTGACGGCATACCCAACCGACAGGCCTGCCTGACAGTGGTGACGGAAGGCATGCGGGTGAACCGCCAGTCCGGCGCGCCCGACATGCGGAAGGAGGAGAAGAGCCATGCGTAATTCATGGGATGTCGTCATTGTCGGTGCCGGTCCTGCGGGTATGAGCGCGGCCATCGAAACCACGAAGCATGGCCTGAGCACCCTGGTGCTGGATCGCCAGATCGAGCCGGGAGGTCAAATTTTCAGAAGTGTGGCCAGCTCACCCTTGATCCATGAATTGGGCGGCGATTACGCGGCGGGGCGTCCCCTGGCGCAACGCTTTCTGGCATGTGGGGCGCAGTTCGAGGCCGGGGCCAATGTGTGGGATATCTCTCCGGATCAGATCTATTTCAGTCAGAACGGGCGGAGCCAGGGAGTCAGGTGCCGTCAGGTGCTGCTGGCCTCGGGGGCTATGGAGCGCCCCGTGCCGCTGCCCGGCTGGACCTTGCCCGGCGTCATGGGGTCCGGCGCGTCCGACGTGCTGCTCAAGTCCGCCTCATTGCTGCCGCAGGGGCCGGTGGTGCTGTGCGGCAACGGGCCGCTCATTTTGCAGGCCGCCGTGCATCTGCACCACTACAAGGTGCCGGTGCGGGCCGTGCTCTTTACCGGCAGACTGCGCAACGCGTTGCTGGCCATGCGCCACATGGCCGGGGCGTTCGCCCGCCCTGCCTACTTTCTGCACGGCATGAGCATGGCCGCACAGACCTTCCTCAAGCACAAGTGTATATTCGGCGCACATGACATCCGCATGGAGCAGGATAGCCCGGGCGGGCTGAAGATCAGCTACACCGGCCGCGGCGGCAGAAAGACCTTGGCCGCCGCCACTGTGCTGCTGCATGAGGGCGTCATTTCCGAAAGCCGCATCACCAGACTGGCCCGCTGCCGCCATCAGTGGAATGAGCGCCAGCGCTACTGGCACGTCAGTGCGGACATGTGGGGTCAGACCAGTGTTCCCGCCATCCGTACGGCGGGGGACGTGGCCGGCGTGCGCGGGGCTGTGGCAGCTCAGGCCGAAGGCAGTCTTGTGGGGTTGGACATCTGCCGCGAACTGGGCCGCCTGACCACGGCGCAACGTGACGCCGAGGCGACCTTCTGTCGGCGCGTGCTTTGGCGGTGCCGGGCCTTGCAGCCCTTTCTTGACCAGTACTTCGCACCGTTACCGTCCATGCTGCAACCGGCGGATGAGGCTGTGGTGTGCCGCTGTGAGGAATTGACCGCCGGACAGTTGCGCAAAATTGTGCAGCAGGGCTGCTACACCCCTGACGGCCTCAAGGCTCAGGCCCGTCCGGGCATGGGCACCTGCCAGGGCCGCATGTGCGGTTCGGCGGTAGTGGAGATGATAGCCCAGACCCAGGGTCTGCCTCTGGAAAGTTTACCTTTGTACACGGCCCAGCCTCCGCTCTTTCCCTTACGCATAGGTGAACTGGTGGCCATGCGCAGTTCCGCAGATTCTCTGTAAGCTCCAGCTTTTTGATGCATCCGTCGGCGGGGTGGCCTTCTCCCCGCCGACGCGGCAGGAACACTGATCATGCCGCGTATAACGCGGCCAGATCGCGTTCGTGCGGTAAAAACCTCCACAGGCACCGCATTGGGGCCAAGGGAGCAGCGATGCTCATAATCATTCTCGGTATCCTCCTGCTTTTGGGGCTGTATTTTGCGTATGTATTCATCAAAGACTACAGAGCGCACCGACAGGAAAACACCAAGGTATCCACTCCCTTGGTGGGTGTTCTGGGTTTTGTCACTCTGTTTTTCGATGTGCTGGGCATAGGCAACTTCGCCACATCCACCGCCCTGTTCAAACTTTTCAAGATAATTGACGACAGAAAAATTCCAGGCACTCTGAATGTCTGTACTTCTCTGCCGGAGGTGGTTTCGGCCACCTTTCTCATCACCGCCATTGAGGTGGACCCCCTGACCCTGGTCACCATGCTTGTTTCCAGTTCGGCGGGAGCGTATTTCGGCGCCTCCATCATCTCGCGTTTCTCTGTGCACAAAATCCGCTTTACCCTCAGTATGGCCCTGTTCGCCACGGCCATCATCATGTTTTGCGGGCTCATGGGCTGGATGCCTGGCGGCGGCACGGCCACCGGACTTACCGGGAGCAATTTGGTCATCGCCAATGTGGGCAACTTCATTCTGGGCGTGCTGATGACCGCAGGCATAGGCGCGTATGCGCCCTGCATGGCCCTCATCTACTTCCTTGGCATGTCGCCCTTGGTGGCCTTCCCCATCATGATGGGTTCCTGCGCCTTTCTCATGCCCGTGGCCGGGCTCAAATTTATCAAGGAAGGCGCGTACGACCGCAAGATTTCCATGATCATCTCCCTGTCCGGCATTCTGGGTGTGAGCGTGGCCGCCATCTTTGTGAAATCCATTCCGCTCGGTGTATTGAAGTGGGTGGTCATCGGCGTGGTGCTCTACACCTCAGCGACCATGTTCTACGCCCTACTCAAGGGCAGAAGGGAAATGGGGAAGGCGGAGCCGCAACGGGCCTCTGCCCCGGCACCGGAATAAGCACGGAGAGAACGACGGCGGTTCCGCGCATGCCGGGAGCCATATCAGAATACGGTCCAAGAGCCGTCATCAAGCACATGCCCATAAAGGAGTACTACGATGGATCTGAACAAGCTATTGAAGCCCCGTAAAATGGCTGTGGTGGGCGCCAGTGAAAAACCGAGCACCATGGGCGGCGATCTGCTGCACAACATCAAGCTGTGGGGCCGTATGGAAGATGTGTACATGGTGAATCCCAAGTACGACACAATCTTCGGCGAAAAATGCTATCACAGCATTTCAGATATTCCGGAAGATATAGATACGGTGGTTATCTGCACTTCCAAAAAGGCGGTTCCCGGCCTTCTGCGCGAAGCCGCATCCAAGGGCTGCAAGGGCGCGGTAGTCTACGCCAGCGGCTATGGCGAGACACGCGACGAGGAGGGCAAGAGAGCTCAAGCCGAACTCACCGCTTTGTGCCATGAGCTGGACATGGCGCTCATGGGGCCCAACTGTGGTGGATTCAACAATTATATTGACAGAGTATGCTCTTTCGCCTTCATCATCGAAGATCGCAATTTCAGAGGCAACATAGGCTTTGTGTCGCAGAGCGGTCAGCTGTGCCAGTCGCTCATGGAGAACACGACCCGGTTTTCTTATATGATGTCCGTGGGCAACTGTTCCACCGTGTATGTGGAAGATTACATGGACTTTCTGGTGGACGATCCGGACACCAAAGTGGTGGCCGCCTATGTGGAAGGCATCAAAGATCCGTCCAAATTCATCAGCACGCTGCAAAAGGCCGCGCGTAAGCGTAAGCCTGTGGTTATCCTCAAGGTGGGCGCTTCGGAAAAAGCCAGCGCCCTGGCCTCATCCCACACCGGCAGTATGGCCGGAGCAGACAAGGCTTTTGACGCCATAGCCAAAAAGTTCGGCGTCATCAGGGTCAAAGACCTGGAAGAATTGCACGCCATATCCACAGTGCTGTCCACGCTGCCAGAACTACCAGCCAAACCTACTTTTTCGGCCATGGCCTTTTCCGGGGGCGAAGGTGTCGTCTGCGCCGACTCCGCCTTTTACAACGGTATCAATTTCCCCGATTTTGAATCGGAAACACGTGATGCCCTGCAAGCCATGCTGCCCTATTACGCCACAGCTAATAACCCCTTAGACATGACCTTCACCATGTCCTACGACAGCGACGTTTTCGCCAAGGCGCTCCGCACCGTCATGGACGATCCGAATATTGGCATGTGCCTGTTGTGCTTCACTATTTTACAAAAAAACATAGCTCCTGACGTCATCACCATGATTGAGGGTATTGAAAAGGTCGCAAGGCAGGGCAAGGCCAAGCCCATGGCCTTTGTGCCGCTGATGGAAAATACCCGCGAGCGAGCCCTGGCCGAGCGGCTGGCAGCGGTAGGGGTTCCCATTCTACCGCCCACTCACTACGCCTTTTCCACACTCAGACATCTGGCGGACTTCATTCAGTACAATGCTGACGAAAAAGATCTGGACCTGCCCGTCGCCACAAAGGGGCAGACGGTTGGTGCGGGAACCCCAGTGGCCCTCACGGAGCGCGTCAGCAAGGAAAAACTGGGCAAATATGGGATGCCCGTCACCAGGGAAGTGCTGGTGCCGTGTGAAGCCGGGGGAGCCAAGGCCGCTGCCGCAGCGGAAAGTTTGGGCTTCCCGGTGGTGATGAAGATCGAGTCCGAGCAGATCATGCACAAGTCCGATGTGGGCGGTGTGGTCCTTAATGTGCGTGACAGCGGCGAAGCGGCGGCGGCCTTTGACCGGATTCTGGAAAATGTGCGCATAAACGCGCCCGAGGCATGCCTTAACGGCGTGCTGATTCAGGAAATGGCACCGGCCGGGCTGGAAATCATCATCGGCGTCAATAATGACCCGCAGTTCGGCCCGGTGGTGCTGTGCGGCCTTGGCGGCATTTTTGTGGAAATATTCAAGGACATAGCCCTGTGCCCAGCCCCGGTGAGCCGCTCAGAAGCCATGAACATGCTCAAAAGCCTCAAGGGCTATCCTTTGCTCAAAGGGGCGCGCGGCGGCAAAAAACTGGATATGGAGGCTGTGGTGACGGCCATTATGAGCGTGTCCAGGTATGCCACGGAGCATATGGACAAGGTAAGCCAGATCGACATCAACCCGCTGTTGGTCTATCCCGAGGGGCAAGGCGCCAAGGCCGTGGATGCACTGATTATCAACAAGACATAACAGCTTTTTATTCGCTGAATCAGCGCAAGCTGCGCTGTCACTGATTTTCGCGAAAGCCGCTGTTCTGTCTGAAGGAAGCTGCCTGCCTTTACAAAGAGGCGGGCAGCGTCCCTTTTGTCTGCGGGAAGCGCTTCTGGCGCAATGCTCAAAAAGGCAGACTCGCGGGGGAGGCTCCCAGCCTCAGGGAGATTTTCTGCGACATTTGTACAATCTGCTGCTTGATGTTGGCCATGGTCTTTTTGTTAAGCCGCACCGTGGGCACGGAAACGCTCAACGTTCCGGCCAGGCAATTCTGAAAATCGAGAATGGGCACAGCCACACAGCGTACTCCCTTGAAAACCTCTTCCGCGTCATAGGCAAGGCCCGTCTTGCGCACTTCTTCCAGTTCCGCGCGCAGAGTGAGCATCAGTTTATCCGCAAACTCCCGGCCCGATTTTTCCCGCACCTGCTCCACGGCCTTGCGTACCTCCGCTTCTTGGGCAAAGGCCAGAAAGATCTTGCCGGACGCCGACTGCAGCATGGGAAAGGTCCCACCGATGACGGTGTCCTGACGCAACGGCTGCGTGGTGATATGCCGGTCCACCACCAGCATGTCCGTACCAAAGGGCACGCACAGGTTCACCGTTTCGTTGACGGCCTCCAGCAATTCCATGCAGTACGGTCTGGCCACATCCACCATGCTGGAATAGCGCAGCATCCTGCTGCCCACGGAAAACATTTTGAAGGAAAGGCAATATTCCCCGCGTTGCTTCTCCTGAATGACATAGCCATTGTCTTCCAGTGTCAGAATCATTCTGTGCACAGTGGTCTTGGGTAGGCCCACAGCCTTGCTCAGAGCGGCCAATTCCCAGGATTTGCGGGTCGAGAGCATTTCAATGAGAAGGCATGCCTTAGAAACGGCGCCAACTTCATAGTATTTTTTTACAGTCTGCGTCATACATAATTCCTGTTGTTTTTCAACATACTGTTTTTAATAATAAAAATCAAATTCTGTTACATTGGCATGATACGTTTACTGGCTTACCTTGTTTTTATACCACTCACATTTTTTAATGCAGTGCCCTACGACTTCAATAGTACTCTATACACTGAAACAGATGTAATTTTGATTCATTGCTGTCTGGCCATTTGCAATTCCTGATAAATTTTGCTTTCCCTGCCTGGAAGAAGGATTCTCCCACTGAGGTAGCCTGCGAAAATAGAAAATATACGTCAGAATTCGCAGACCGCAGAAGAGCTCCTTATGGGAAAATTGCCCTTCGCCCAGCATTCCCAGAAATACAAAAAACACGCTGGGATAAGATAGATGCCGACAAAGAACCTGACGTTTATAGGCCAGGTGGTACCACATTACTAGACACCAGAATCCGTGAAAAGTGAAGCCCCACAAGGCTTTTTGGGCTTTGCGGGGCTTCGTGAAATGAAAAATTGGTGGGTCGTGCGGGGATCGAACCTGCGACTCTCTGCTTAAAAGGCAGATACTCTACCTACTGAGTTAACGACCCATTGAGGGGAATACCATAGCCGCTTACGCCCGAACTGTCAAGCCGTGCATGCCGCGAAATACGAACGGCGCGGGCGGGTTACGCTCCCTTTTTTTCCAGCTTGGCCCAGGTGTCGCGCAGGGTGGCCGTGCGGTTGAACACGGGCAGTTCCGGCGAGCTGTCCCTGTCCTTGCAGAAATAGCCCAGACGTTCGAATTGCAGAGTCCGGCCGATTTCGCCCTCGCCCAGGGCCGGTTCCAGCAGCCCGCGCACCACCCGCAGCGAATCGGGATTGAGGTTGTCCAGAAAGGTCTTGCCCTCGGGCGCGGCATTGGGATTTTCCACCGCGAAGAGATGGTCGTACAGGCGCACCTCCGCCGGAAGGGCGTGCGCCGCCGACACCCAGTGGATGGTGCCCTTGACCTTGCGGCCGTCCGGGCTCTGGCCGCCCCGGCTCTGGGGATCGTACACGCAACGCAGTTCCAGCACGTTGCCCGCCTCGTCCAGCACGGCCTCGCGGCAGGTGATGAAATAGGCGTAGCGCAGGCGCACTTCCGCGCCGGGCGAGAGACGGTGGAATTTCTTGGGCGGGTCCTGGCGGAAGTCGTCGCGCTCGATATACAGCTCGCGCGAGAAAGGCACCTTACGGCTGCCGTAGGAGGGGTCTTCCGGGTGGTAGGGCATTTCAAATTCCTCCACCTGCCCTTCCGGATAATTCTCAATGACCACCTTGACGGGGTCCAGCACGGCCATGACGCGCGGGGCGTACGCGTTGAGGTGCTCGCGGACGCAGAATTCCAGCATGGAATAATCCACAATGGAATCGGCGCGGGCCAGACCGATACGGGCACAGAACTCGCGCAGGGCGGCGGCCGGCACGCCCCGGCGGCGCAGGCCGCTGAGCGTGGGCATGCGCGGGTCGTCCCAGCCCCGGACGTGGCCCTCCTTGACCAGCTGGATCAGCTTGCGCTTGGAGAGCACGGTATAGGTCAGGTTCAGGCGGGCAAATTCGATCTGCTGCGGATGGTACACGCCCAGCGTGTCCAGCACCCAGTCGTACAGTTCGCGGTTGTTCACGAATTCAAGAGTGCAGAGCGAATGCGTGATGCCCTCCAGCGAGTCGGACAGGCAATGCGTAAAGTCGTACATGGGATAGATGCACCAGGCATTGCCCGTGCGGTGATGCTCGGCGTGACGGATGCGGTAAAGCGTGGGATCGCGCATGACCAGGTTGGGCGAGGCCATGTCGATCTTGGCCCGCAGCACACGGACGCCGTCCGAGAACTCCCCGGCGCGCATGCGGCGGAAGAGATCCAGATTTTCCTCCACGCTGCGGTTGCGGTACGGGCTTTCGCGGCCGGGCTCGGTGAGGGTGCCGCGATATTCGCGGATCTCGTCGGCGGAAAGGTCGTCCACATAGGCCTTGCCCATCCGGATCAGCTGCTCGGCGTAGGCGTAGAGCTGTTCAAAATAATTGGAGGCGTAAAATTCCCGGTCCTGCCAGTCGCCGCCCAGCCAGCGCACGTCCTCGCGGATGGACTCCACGTACTCGGTTTCTTCCTTGGTGGGATTGGTGTCGTCGAAACGCAGATTGCACAGGCCGCCGAATTCCCGCGCCACGCCGAAATTGAGGCAGATGGACTTGGCGTGCCCGAGATGCAGGTAGCCGTTGGGCTCCGGCGGAAAGCGCGTGTGGACCTGACCGCCGAAACGGCCGGAAGCGTTGTCCTCCTGAATGCGGGCGCGGATGAAGTCCACACCGGGCCTGGCCGGTTCAGGGGTCGTGGCGTCGCTGTTGATCTGCGTCGTGTCGGGATTGCTGGTGGGGGCCATAGTGCGCTCCATGCGGAAGTGATAAACAGGAATTTAAAAAAATACGCCAAGCCGCCCTGCGGGTCAATGCGCGCCCGGCTTTCGGATGCGGCCAAGCGTGGTGCGGAGGGCGGGCGGCCCTTCCATACGGCAACAGACGACAAAACTCGCCGGACTCTTGACAGCAAATCCGGACTGGGCTAGCTTTCAAACCCACGGTTCGCCATTATGGCGTGACCTTGCGGAGAGGTGTCCGAGCCGGCCGAAGGAGCTCGCCTGCTAAGCGAGTATACGGGCTTAAACCTGTATCGAGGGTTCAAATCCCTCCCTCTCCGCCAGAATTTAGTGCGACAAGCACCAAAGAAGTCCGGATTTCATTGCTTAACAATGAAATCCGGACTTTGCGTTTTCCATTAAGAGGCATCAAATTGCAGTAAAAACCGCCCCTTGTCTGGGTAATTTTCTGGGTATAATACTGGAAGCGAGTTCACTCGAAAAAATTTACCCAGGCAACCGGGAGGCGGCATCATGGCGTTGACCACCAAGGGAATTGAAGCGGCCAAGCCGAAAATGGATAAGGCTACAGGCAAGGAAAAGGCGGTACGCCTTTCGGACGGCAACGGGCTTTTCCTGGAAGTCACGGCCAAAAGCAAACGCTGGCGGGCGCGGTACTTTTTTGAGGGCAAAGAGCAGATGCTTTCCCTTGGCAAATTTCCCGTTGTCGGACTCAAGGAAGCGCGGGAGAAAAACTTTCTCCTGCGCCAGCAGCTAGACCAGGGGCTGAACCCGTCCGAAGTCCGCAAGACTGAAAAGACCCGCCAGAAAGAAGCCGTGCAGGTCGAGAAACTTCTTGCCAAGGGCGAGGCCCACCCCATGAGCCTGGAAGCCGTTGCCCTGGATTGGCTGGAAGATGTGCGCAAAACCTGGAAGCAAAGCACCTACCACGGCGAAAAAACGCGCATCATCAAGCACATCATCGGCCCGCTTGGAAAACTGCCTATTAACGAAATCAAACCCGCTGACGTGCGGGCGCTGTTCCAGCAGCTTGAGGCCGAGGGCAAGTACGACACCCTACGCAAGATTGCCGAGAATACTGTGCGTATTTTCAACTTCGGCATTGCCGTGGACAAATGCGATAACAACCCTGCCTATTCCATCTGGAAAGGCCTTTCTTTCAAACGGCCCGACCCGAACCGAGGATTCGCCACCATCACCAGCCCGGACAAGGTCGGCAAACTTCTGCTGGCTCTCAACAGCACCATGACCGAGAAATGCGGCATCGCGGTTGCCACGGCCCTGAAAATCGCTCCATACGTCTTTCTAAGGCCCGGCTCTCTCACTTGGGGAGAATGGAGCGAGATAGATTGGCAGGCACGCGAGTGGCGCATTCCCGGCTTCAAAATGAAGAACAATAAACCCCATGTCGTACCGCTGGCCCGTCAGGTGATAGAGCATTTGGAAAAACTACGCCGCTATACGGGTGAGGGCCAGTATCTATTCCCGTCTTATGGCAAGACCGGTCACTTGACCACGAACTCTCTACTCAAGGCCATACATGCCGCCGGATACGGCTCAAAGGAATTTACCTCGCACGGCTTCCGCCATATGGCTGTGACCTTACTCAAGGAATTGGGCTTCCCGCATGACGTGATCTATCTGCAACTCTCGCACACCCTGGAAAGGGATGCAGCCAAGGCCGCCTATGACAAGGCCCAGCTTTTGCCCCAGCGCCGGGAGATGATGCAAGCCTACGCGGATTATCTCGATTCATTGCGGGAAGAGGCCAGAAAGGGAAAAGAACTGACCACATAACCGGGGCGTCACGGTCCTTGCAGCGCGACACTTTTGAGGGGTGTCACTCGCAAGGCCCGCGCCGCCCCTCGCCGTCTGCAAACTTCCAAATCTTTGCCGTCAAATTTGCCGATCATTGCCGTTACTTTTGCCGATGATTGCCGATCTTTGCCGAGCATTTCAAAGTTCCGGCATCAGTTAGAATAATTGAAAAGATCGGCACCCACTCACAAAGGCAGGACATAGGAAGTAGTACTACTTCCTGCCTGCCCTGCGGGGCTGCTTATTCGCATCCGGGGGATGCTCAACGCAAAACCAAGACAAGTTTCCTTTCTAATCAGGGAAAATCACTATATTTCCCTTTTTTATTCCAACATGGCACAATGAAGTAGCATGCGGATTACCCCCCTACCCCGGAGTGAATGTGAATAAAAATATTTCTATAATTATACCATTTTATTATGGATATTCGAATAATGATGACCCTTCTTATCCCGTGCATGTCATTGGAGAGATCTGCTCGCTTTCTGGAAAGATTCCTTTTGTATTTGGAGAAGAAAATTTTTTTCCCCAAATTGACCTTGTTACGCGAAAGGACATGCTCAAGAATCTTCATCAATATTTTCACCATAATAGTATAGATGAAGAGTATTCTGCATTTATTAGGTTTAATTTCTCTTTTAAAAAACGGATAGTGGTACTGGAAGAAAAAAAGAAAGCACTAAAAATAGGTGACAATCTTGCGTACTCTAATCATCTAATAGGAACATTAGCTGATTTGTTTACATTGTTTTTACTTATGATGAATATTGCACGTCCTGGTGGTGTTTATGCTGGTGGATGGTTTATTACAGTAAATAGAAAACAGAAAAATGAATGGTACCATAGATTAAATAAGGTTAATGGTGCAAATGTTGATTGGTTACTATGGGGAGTGAACAGTAATGAAAATTCGAATATTAAAGACCTAGACATATTGCAAACATGGAGATGGTTTATTAAAAATATTCCTTTGATGTATGGAAAAATACAAACCCCCGTATCAAGGGCATTGCATGTTTATAGTAAACTACTAGAAAAAAGTTCAAGCACAAGCGAAGAATTACAGTTACTTTGGTCTATGATAGGTTTGGAAGCGGTCTTTACCGATGAAAGCATCAATGAAGAATCTTTATCAAGCCAGATAGTTAGTAAATCAAAATTACTATTTGATGATATGGTCAATTCAAAAAAAATTAAAAATATGTACAAAATACGTTCAAAATTTATACATGGAAAACTTAATTCTACCATTTTAATTGAAGATGTATTTGAAGAAGAAAAAATTATGGATAGGTATAATTTTCCTATCGCAGATGCAGCAAAACTAGCGACTACTTTGCTGTTATCAGCATTACAGCATTTCATATCTAACGGCTGGAATGATATTAAATTTGATAGAAAAATTTTCTTGGAAGGGAAAATAACTACCGAACAGAATTGATGCATCGTTGGACTATCGCAACCATTAGTTCTTCTATTGTACACTCATCCGGAGGTCGAACTTCTTTTACATAAATTGTTTGCGGGGTCGCTACCTCTAACAACTCGGTGGTCTGCAACCATTGAGCACCTTGTCCCCACATAATCCAATCGGGATTAACTCCTTTCTTCCTCCATAGTGTAAGAAGCCAATCAGAGGGAATGCTACCTCTTTTCTTTGCATCGGAAATCGAAGATTGCCTTATCCCCAAAAGTGAAGCTAGTTCCTCTTGTGTTCCGCATCCAGTTACAATCTGGATACGGCCCATAGCTTCTTTAAAGTCTGGCGTTGTTTTGTCGTCCATGAGTTTATCTTCTTTGGTCGAAAGTCTGGGGGAACGAGGCCGGTTATCCAATCGCTTTGATATATCACCGTAAACTTAAAAAATCAACTTTGATACGTTAGTGTACTGAGGTACAGCTAATGATCAAAAGCAATCTCAAGGAAATTATGGAACGGCTTGATGTAACTTACAAGCAGCTTGAAGAAAAGACAGGTGTATCCAGCCAAACAATTACGCGAGCGCGTGGAGAAATGATCAGCGAATGCCGCCTTTCAACTTTGGAGACAATTGCCAAGGCTTTGGGCGTCTCCACGAAAGACCTGTATGATGAAAAAATTTAAGCTGGGTAACTTCAGGGTAAGAAATTTTCAATATCAAAATAAATTTATTAGTTAAACAAAGATATAGTTCAAATCTCTCCCTCTCCGCCAGAAATTTTTCAATTCGTCGAAGAACGCCCGGAAATCATTACCAGAAAATGATTTCCGGGCGTTCTTTTGTTGGATACGAATACACGGTGGGCTAGGCTCAGCCCTCGTTATAGATCAGGTGCCGAGTATGAACAGCGGATGAATAAAAGACCTCCAGCCAAATTCGGCGCGGTCTGGCTGCTGCGGAAAATGCCGCTTTTCCTCTTCATGGGATGCGGACAAATGCTCTCGCATCCGTCCAGGGATTCCACAGCATTTTCAATGCCGAAACGCTCTACGGCTGATCCTTCCCGCACACATCCACAATGGCCCGCGCGTCCATGTCCGGCGTGAGCGGCAGCAGCGCCAGCCGCCGGAAGTCCTCGGGCCGGTCCAGGTCCAGCTTGAGGTCCGGACGGCAGAGCCAGGGCTCTTCCGGGTCAAAGGTGGCAATGCGGAAATCGGCGGGGGTATCCCAGATGTAATTCAGGCAGTGTTCGCGTTGCGAGGCCTGCCTGGCCCTGGCGTCCAGGCCGTCCAGCAGGTCGCGGGACAGGATTTCGGCCCCCAGGCCGTCGGGCCAGCGGTTGTTGCGCGGGATATGATTGTAGGCGTAATCGCAGCCCGTTGCTTCATAAAAATTCACCAGCCGGTCCACGGCCTCGCCCCAGATCAGGGGATTGTCCGCGCAGACGCGCACCACCAGCTCCGCCTCCGCCTGCCGGGCCGCCAGACAGAAACGGGCCAGCACGTCCTCCTCCGGCCCGGCCATGCAGGGCACGCCCCGGCGGCGCAAATGCTCCAGAAGCGCCTGATCCAGCGCCGTGTCCGGCACGGCCACCATGACCTGATCCAGACGGCGGGATTGCGCCAGGCGACGCGTCACCCAGTCGATGACCGGCAGATCGCGCAGACAGAGCAGGGATTTCAGGGGCAAGCGGCTGGAACCCAGCCGGGCCTGAACAACAGCCACAACCTTGCGGCGGCGGACATTGTGGGACATAGGATTTTCCTTCTACCTCGCGGCGGACTCAGGGCCGTTCCAGATCCAGAAGCACCGTGACGTAAAACCAGGGGATCAGCAGCCACTCGTCGCGTTGATAATATTCGGTGTCGCCGCTGCCCATGCGGACACGGTAGACGGAAAGCAGGCCGCCGTCCGCCTCGGCCCGTGCGGCGGACAAACCCGGTTGGCGGAAGCTGAAGCTCCCCTGCCCGAATTTTCGCATTTCCCAGCGGCAACAGACAAAAACCAGCGGGGCCATACCGCTTTCGCGCCGCAGCACGTCCTCCGCCAAGGCCGCATCCGCGCCGCGTACCCGATAGCGGGCCGCCAGCACGGAAATCTGCGCGTCGCGGCCCCGCTCACAACCCAGAAATTCCAGAACATCCGGCTTCTTCCCGGCCATGGCCAGAAAATCGCCACAGGCCAGACCCGGCGGCAGCGGCAACCCCGCAACCTCCCCGGCGCGCGCCGTCCACGCGCAGGCCAGCGGGGCGCAGAGCAAAAAAACAAAACAGACCGCGACGCGCTGACTGATGCGCCGCATTCCCGCCGGGGCGCTCATGCCCCGTCCTTGTCAAGCAGGCCCAGCATCAAGCCAACCACCCGCGCCTTGTTGGCCGTGAAGTCCAGCCGATTCTGGCGCTCCCAGAAGCGCGCCCGCCGGGTCTGCTTGAGCATGGCCAGAAAGACGTTGCGGATTTTCACGTCGTCCACGCGGTCCATGAGGCCCATAAAGGCAAAGCCGTTGCGCGGCCGGGCAAAGGTGTGCCGGGCCTCGCGTTCGTGGTGGGCCAGCACCATGCCGGGCACGCGCATGTGCGCCAGTTCGTAGACCGTGCGTCCGGCCGAGCAGACGGCCAGATCCGCGCCTTCCATCATACGGCTCATGACGTTGGTGGCCCAGGTGAAGCTCACCAGAGGATTTTCCAGCGCGCGCAGGTGGGCCTCCATGGCCTCCTTGTGGGCGTATCCCGGCCCGGCCACCAGGCGGATGGCGATGCCGTAGGCCCGGCAGATGGGCTCGATGATGTCCAGCACCCGGCGCGAGCAGTCCCGCTGATCCGTGCCGCCAAAGGTGATCAGCACGGTGCGCGTCTCGGGCCGCAGGGGATTGCGCGCCGCGCCCACGAACTCGTCGCGCAGGCAGAAATAGTCCGGCCCGCAGCGCAGACGTTCCGTGCTCTGGCCGCTCTCGTACAGGGCGTTGACCACCAGTTGGGCCAGTTCCGCGCCCGGCCCCTCGTCCTCGAAGTTGACGCAGCGCGCGCCGCCCGCGCGCAGACGCTCCATATAGGCCGTGCCGGTATTCAGAAAATCGTTGACCACCAGATCGGGCCGCAGGCCCAGCACCGTGTCGACCAGATCCTCGTTGCCCTGGCGCACGATGCGGTACTCCTTGCGGGCGATGCTTTCCACGGCCAGTTCGCTTTCGCGGGTACAGACAAAGGTGATCTTGTGGCTGGTGATCTCGTGGGCCAGCATGAGCGCGCGGAAGACGTGCCCCATGCCGATGGCCGGGTACCCGGCCACCACAAAGACCACATGCCGCCGCAGCAGCAGGCGCTCGCAGGTCCACCAGTCCTGATAGGACTGGATCTCAATAGCCCGCTCGTTGAGAAAATAAGGGATGACCTTGCCCGGATGCCGGACCGGAGGATGGCCCGCCGACAGGGCCGGAGCCGGGGTCGCGTCCGCTCCCGCGCTCTCCCGCAGCAGAGCCAGACGCAGGATGATCAGGGCCCGGCTTTCCACCAGAAACTGTTCCTCACCGCCGTCCGTGCCCGCGGTGCTGTCCAGCAGGCTTTCCAGACTGTCGCCGCGCACGTTCCAGATGCGCTGGCGCACGCTCTTCACCGTGACCAGACTGTCGGCCCCGGCCTCCAGGTATTTTTTCCAGGCGTCCTCCACGTCCACCCAGGTCAGCAGCGGGCAGGAGGCGCGCAGGATGACGCAATGCTCGTAGCGCCGGGCCAGCTCGCCCAGCAGGTCGCGCATCTCGGCCACAATGTCCAGACTGGTGAAGCGCAGGTCCTTGTTCCAGTGAAAGCCCACGCCCGCCCGCTCGCAGATCAGCGAGATTTCCTGGCTGTCCGTAAGTGCTACGATGTCCTCGCCCGGCGCCACGGCGCGCGCCGTGTGGATGGCCCGCTCCATGAGCGTGACCCCGGCCAGCTTTTTGACCAGCTGGTCGGGGATGACCGCGTTCTTCTTGACGGCCGGGATGACGATGCAGCGTTCTTTCACCGCCGCCCTACCCCCGGCGCAAGGCAGTCAGGACGTCGCGCGTGGCCGCCAGCATGTAGTTGAAATCCTCCTCGCTCAGCCAGTGCTGGAAGGGGAAGGATATCATGCTGTCGAAAAAGGCGTCCGCATTGGGGCAGTCCGCCGAGCCGTAGCCCAAACGCCGGTAATAGTCGTAGCGGTCCAGCGGAATGTACTGCACCACGCATTTGACGCCTTTTTCTTGGGACATGGCGCGCATGAAGCGGTCGCGCATCTCCGGCCCGGCGGTCATGCGCGCGGCCAGCAGATGATAATTGTGGCGGCGGTTGTCTACGCGGTGGAATTCCAGTTCCGGAAAGTCGGCCAGGGCGTCCATAAAGCGCAGGGCCCGCGCGCGCTTTTCGTCGTTGATCCGGTCGATGCGGTCCAGCAGCTTCGCGCCGAGCGCACATTCCACCTCGCCCAGGCAGTAGTTGTTGGGCATGAGCATGTCGCCGTCCAGCATGGGCACGTCCACGTTGCCCATGGCCGGTTTCCAGTAGTCCGGGCGCTCGAAGTCATAGGTGCAGTGCCCGTTGTGGCGCAGGGCGGGCACCACGGCGGCCAGGGCCGGGTCGCGCACGTAGAGCATGCCGCCCTCGCCCAGAGTGGTCAGATTCTTGTGCGAGTGGAAGGAAAACACGGCCATGTCCCCGAAGCTGCCCGCCTTTTTGCCGTCCACCTCCGCGCCGATGGCCTGGGCCGCGTCCTCAATGAGAATCAGGCCGCGCTCCTTGCAGAGGGCCGCGATGGCGGGCATGTCCGCCACATAGCCGTAAAGGTGGACCACCACCACGGCTTTGGTGCTGGGCGTCAGGACTTTTTCAATGCTTGCGGCGGTGACCACGCGGGTGAGCGGGTCCACGTCGGCCCAGACCAGACGCGCGCCCTTTTTTTGATAGGGGTAGGCCGAAGCCGTAAAGGTATGCGAGGGAATGACCAGCTCGTCGCCGGGCTTGAAGCGGCAGAGCTGGGCCGACATTTCCAGGGCCGCGCAACCGTTCATGGTGGTGAAGCAGCTGCCCTCGGCCACGCCCTGGTAGCGTGCGAACTTGCTTTCAAACTCGCGCATGTAACGGCCCTGGGTCAGGGGATCGGCGTTGCGCATGGCCTCCACGACCACGGCGATTTCTTCTTCCGTATAGCGGATGGCGCGTCCGCTGAAATTGACCTTGATGTCCATATGTGAATCCTCCCGGATAATGACGGGGATGAAGAAGCGGTCCACCTGTTTCACGGCGGAACCGGCCCGGCGAAACTTGCCCGCTTTACGCTGTTTTTTCCGCCATGCGCTTCAGCGCGGCCGCAAAGACATGCGGGTGAAAATCGTAATACGTGTAATAGCCGGCGGCCGCATCTTCAATACTCACCCGTTTTCCTCCCACACGGAACCATTCCCGTCCGGGAAAAACGAACAGGTCGTGGTAGCGGGTGATGATGGGCCAGCTGTTGAAACCGAAACTCCACGGGCCATTGCGGATTTCCCGCATGGCCGCCTCCCGCGTGATCGTCAGCCCCAGAACGCGCAACATCCCGGCGAACAGGCTGGCCAGCATTCTCTCGCCGGGGTGATTCCAGGTGTAAAACAGCGCTTCGCGCGCGTATTCCCGGCGCGCCATATCCAGCGTCCCCAAAGCCACGTCCTGTTCCCGCCGGGCGTACTTCTCCCAGGTGCGCTCCAGGGCTCGGCGCACCGCCGGAGCCCTGAACAGTACATGATTGACGTAGACCTCGGTCACCTCTTCCAAGGGCAGACCGGCGGCGCGGCACTGCACGATGACGCGGCTGTGCCATTCCAGCGGCGGAGGGAAACGCTCTTCAGCGCCTCCGCCGGGCACGTTCAGCACGTCGGGGAAATAGGCCTCGAAGTTGGGCGCGGAGAAGGTTACCAGCCGCCCTCCCAGCAGGGGCCTCAGGCTTGCGGTATTGCAAGCGCCGTAGCTGAACAGAGGCTGGCTGAACACCAGATCGCAACGCGCCGCCCGCGCGGCCAGAGCGTCGGTTTCCGCCCCGACCTGCACCCGCTGGATTACAGGGACCGGGAGGATATTCCATTTCCCGCGCAACGGGGCATACCCGGCC
>ERZ506979.520-NODE-520-length-23770-cov-12.656589_pt1 | contig 23770 bp, 19 predicted proteins | sample MGYA00512887_ERZ506979 | MGnify/ENA metagenome assembly ERZ506979 | reverse complement strand
AGTTTTCGGATTTGAATCTATGCCCAATTAACAACCGTCAGGGAATTGTAATTGATGGTGAAGATTCAAAGGTTATTTGCAAAGACTAATTTGAAAATTCCAGTTTATCGAATCCGCAGCGCAAATCCTGCGCCGCAAGAAACAAAGAATAGCTTTTTGAAAAAATCGAATAATTTACATAGGAAACCCGCTGAAATCTTATGATTTCAGCGGGTTTTCTGGTCCGAGTGACTGGTTTCGAACCAGCAGCCTCGTGGTCCCAAAGGCGTTCGAACCTGGTGTTACATGTGCATGAACTACATTTGGCCCTTTCCACTCCGGGAATCTTACTCTCCGGCGCTCTTTTCTCCACTGTCTCCACGTCCTCCGGAGGCGGTTGTGGTCAGTTATGTGGTCGTATGGAAATGCTCCCATGGATTGCGGCAGATTCGCCGTCCCCCGGGAGCGTTTGGATTGTAGCGCTCTTCTGCCAGATAGTCAAGGCCGTTTTGGATATTTCTACGCTCACTTTCTGCGTCGCAGTAGACAAAGAAATACGGAATCACGGAACACAGCCTTCGTTTTCTCAAAGTTCTGTTTTTGCTGCTATCGCAAGAATGAATTTCGGCAATTTTTACTTTTGAATAAAAATCTGCCGAAATTCTGTTGACTTTGAGATCGCAATAGGGTATAATATCCATTGGGCAGGTTTGAATCCTTTTGCAGATCACCCCCTGCTGATTTTTTGAAATTTTGCACTCGCTTTGGAAAAAGAACCAGCAGCATTAAGCCATGGTAACCATCTTACAATCGATTGAGTAGAAACTGATAACAAAAAAGAAGGAGTCAAGAATATGAAGTGGGAATCATACTCTCATCCGATTTCTGATATCCGAGATTGGGATAACAACAATCGACTTGAATTGAAACCTGACTTTCAGAGAAACGAAGTTTGGAGTCGTGCGGCTCAGATAATGCTGATTGACACGATTATTAAAGGAATCCCCATTCCCAAAATCTATATTAAATCAGTGATGCATAATGGAAATACGTATCGTGTCGTAATTGACGGACAGCAACGCTTAACCGCAATTCTTAAGTTTGTAAAGAACAAATTAAGACTGTCTAAGCCGTATTCTGGAGAATATGAAGGGAGCCTTTTCTCCGACCTTCCGGATGAGGTGCAAAACGAAATACTCAGATATAAAATTGATATCAATGAAATTTTCAATCCTTCTGAAGAAGAGATTCGAGATCTTTATTCAAGAGTAAATAAGTATACTGTTCAGCTTAATAAGCAAGAGCTTCGCAGAGCAGACTTCCCTGGCAGGTTTATCAAGCTCGCAGAGGAACTGTCAGAGGCGCAGTTTTTTGAGGACGCAAAAATCTTTTCGACTAAACAACGCAGGAGAATGCTAGACGTTGAGTATGTTGAAGAGCTGCTTACAATATTGACAGATGGCGTTCAAGACAAGAAAGAATACCTTGATGATGTTTGTGAGAAGTATATGGAGATGGATAATGCAGACGAAATAGCAGAGAAATTTACTAGTATCATAACTGATATTCAGACCATATTTAATCCAAGCATTATGCCAATAGGAGAGACAAGATTTAGGCAGAAATCCGACTTTTACTCGTTGTTTGCTTGTATTGCTGATTTGCAGCAGTGCGGCACAATAAAAACAGATCGTTTGCAGACGGTAAGACTATCTCTGCAAGAAATGAATGAGCAAATTGGTCCACAGAGTGAAGATGACGATTATAGAGAGTATGCAACACGCTGTTTAAGCGATGCAAATTCAATAGCCAACAGACAATGGAGGATCAATTTCCTGAAAACAAGGCTGGAAGACTGTTATAAAGAAGAGGCATAAAATGATCGATTTATTTCTTAATAATCCGCAACGGTCTTATAGAATAGACGAGAGGATAATTTCGAAAACCGGCGATGATTATGAAGTGTTAGATCGAATTGGATGTGGAGGAAATGGAGTAGTATACGAATGCATTGATCGAGCAGGCTCTGTTTATGCAGTAAAGTTTCTCCTCTCGTTATCACAAAAAAGCAAAACACGCTTTTCTCAAGAAGTACTCCTGATGCAAAAAGCAAACCACCCTCATCTCATAAGATACATTGCTGATGGTACGGTAGAGGCAGTAGAAAACAATAAGAATATCGTGGAAATTGACTTTGTCATAATGGAGAAGGCAGATCGAAATTTACTGGATTACATGAAAAGCAATGAGAAACCAGAGTATGAGGAATATGCCCCTCAATTTAGGGGCTTATGCGAAGCACTAGCAGTATTACATCAATTTGCTATCCATCGAGATATCAAGCCAGAGAATATTCTGATAAAGGGCGAAACGTGGGTGCTAAGTGACTTTGGTTTGTGTTCTTTTTTGTCACCAGAAGATCATCAGGATATCACAAAACTCAATGAGAAAGTCGGGCCAATGTTTTGGATGAGTCCAGAAGCGATTGACTGCTATTATTTTGGTGGTAAAGAGATTGGGAAATACTCTGACGTGTTTCAGATCTGTTTGGTTTTTGTTTTCGTACTAACCCATAAGTATCCTGGAGGAATTTTCTCAGCAGAAAATATTGATACTACTCCTTTGATTAAAGAACTGATACTTGAAGCTATTTCGAACGATTATCATAAACGGCCGCAAGATGGGCTTGAACTAGTCGAAAAGTTTAATAACGCTACATATTACCAATAAGTGTAGATCCCTCGAACCATTGGTACCTTATTTGGAGTCTGTTTCAAGAACTATGCTGTATCCAGTGTCTACACTGAAATCATGCGATGTTTCTTTTGAGGAGCAAGCTCATATAACGCTTTAGGTGGTGCATTATGAAATACATCAGCCGACATATGGAAAATCGTATCTTAGAGTTGAGCAAGTCATACTCTGCGATATTGCTAACGGGACCCCGGCAAGCGGGAAAAACAACCATGCTGCGTGAACTGGCAGAGAAGGAGAATATCGGCCGTCGTTATGTAACGCTAGACAATCTCTCTGAACGAGATTTAGCGAAGAATGACCCCGCGCTGTTCCTGCAGCTTCACAAACCCCCGGTGCTGATCGACGAGGTGCAGTACGCCCCGGAGCTGTTCACCTACATCAAAATCCACATCGACGAGCATCACAAACCCGGCGACTTCTGGATGACTGGCTCGCAAATCTTCCGACTTATGCGGGGTGTGCAGGAATCTTTGGCAGGACGTGTGGCGTTGCTGCACATGTCTCCCATGTCGCAGCGTGAGATCGTCGGGTCACCCTGTGTTCCGTTTACCACGGATATGGAACGGCTGCTCGACGAGCGAGATCAGATTGCTCCGGTCACCACGCCAGAGCTGTTCGAGCGCCTGTGGCGCGGCTCCATGCCAGGACTTATCAGCGGTCAGACACCAGATCGGAATGTCTTCTATTCGTCCTACCTCTCCACCTACGTAGAGAGGGACGTTCGAGTCCTCTCCGGCAGCGTGGATGCACTGAAATTCAACCGTTTCGTTACCGCTGTTGCTGCCCGCTGCTCGCAGCTTCTGAACTACAATGCGCTAGCAGAGGACGCTGACATTGACATCCAAACCTCCAAGGCATGGATCAACATCCTCGAAACGCTGGGGATCATCTTTCTGCTGCACCCGTATTCCAACAACGTTCTCAAGCGCACCATTAAGACGCCTAAGGTCTATTTCTATGATACCGGCCTCGTCTGTTATCTCACACGATGGTCTTCGCCGGAGGTGGCTGAGAGCGGCGCCATGAGCGGCGCTCTGCTGGAAAACTACACCGTGTCGGAGATCATGAAGAGTTATCAGAACGCGGGACTTGAGCCGTATCTCTACTTCTACCGTGACCGTGACGCCAAGGAAATCGACGTCATTTTGGAGGGCGATGGCAAGCTCTGCCCGCTGGAGATCAAGAAAACCGCCACGCCGGACAAGCGTTTAACCCGCGTTTTCAAAGTAATTGATAAATCCCCGCTCCAGATTGGGACTGGTGCTGTCCTTTGTATGGCAGATGTATTCAGTGTCTTTGACAGCAATAATCTGATTGTTCCTATATGGATGATATAAGTCCGTTTTATAGGACAATGCTTTTGCTACAGTAACAGTAAATAATAGTGGCATAGTAAGAACCAAAAACAATGTTGAAGGAGGTGACGATCGTGTGGTGCAAGAATTGTAATATTGAAACTAACGAAAAAGTATGTCCGGTCTGTGGCACTGGAACAGTCGAGGACGTCCCTGTAGAGATTTACTGGTGCAAGGAGTGCGCTACACCGATTATTCATTTATCTTCGGCAGCAGACAAAGGCATATGCCCGATTTGTGGCCAAAAAACTCGATACTTATCCTCTGATCTCAGACCTGTCTTTCCTGAGGAACGGTTACTTCTGGCAATTCTGCTTGATAAAGAGCCGACTTGTTATATGAATTGCTCGGTTTGGGCAGCAAACAGTAGATATTACATCGATGGAAAAGCACTCTCGATTTCCTTGAAAACGTATGCGGAGGCTGATACTGATCGAATTGCGGAACGAGTTACCTCCTTATCGGACTCAATCGACTATAACTTCTTTAACGAGAATGTTGCTTGCTTTGTCAAAGCAAATGAACACAGATTATCGTACCTAAAGGATGAAGCGTATTCCTTTGTGAGGCAAGCAACAGCAAAATATAAGGAAGAGAACATAGTTATTTCCTTTTCCGGCGGCAAAGACTCAACTGTTACAGCCGATGTTGTCACAAAGGCGTTGAGCAATCCGAGCTTAGTTCATATTTTTGGAAATACGACGCTTGAATTCCCTACGACGCTTGAATATGCCAACCGATATCGCGATTCCCATCCGCTAGCAATCTTCCAGATTGCCAAAAATGATGAACAAGTTTTTTATGATGTTTGCGAGGACATTGGCCCTCCAGCGAGAATGATGCGCTGGTGTTGCTCCATGTTCAAAACTGGCCCTATTACTAGGGTAATCAATAGCATGTACCGGAGCCAGCAAATCCTGACCTTTTATGGTATCCGAAAGTCCGAGTCTGTCAGCAGAAGTAAATATAATCGGATTGAAGATGACGCCGAGTCTGTCAAAATCCAGCAACAGACAGTTGCATCGCCGATCTTCTTTTGGAAAGACATCGACATTTGGCTCTATATGTTAGCCGAAGATGTGGATTTCAACTCCGCATATAGACTGGGATATGATCGCGTCGGTTGCTGGTGTTGCCCGAATAACAACCAGCGTACACAGTTTCTTTCCAGGATCTATATGCCAGACGAGTCCAAAAAATGGCGAGAGTTTCTCATTGGCTTTGCAAAAAAGATCGGCAAACCCGATCCGGAGATTTATGTAGACGACGGGAAATGGAAAGCTCGTCAGGGCGGTAACGGTCTTGCCTCGGCAGGAGATGTAAAGATTCGCTTCACAAACTGCACCACCGAGGATCATGCCAAGATTTATCGCTTGGTGCGTCCATTCGATGACGAACTAGTCGGAATGTTCGTCCCGTTTGGAAAAATTGCCCCAGAGCTTGGTAAGAAGCTCCTTCGGGAAACCATTGTCCTTGAGACTCGGTCTAATGTGCCTATACTGTCAATCCAACCTTTTAATCAAGATGGCTACGATTACGCGGTAAAGGTCAGGACGATGAATGTAGCGGACCATGATGATCTTCAACGGATGGTTGGATACCAAATAAGAAAGTTTAATGCCTGTAGAAAATGTCTCAAATGCGAATCGATCTGTAGACAAGGTGCTATCTCTATTATTGGAGATAACTATTATATTGACCCAGATAAGTGCGTCCACTGTAAAATGTGCATGACTGCTAAGTATCTCGATGGCGGCTGCATGATGGAAAAATATCTGCGGACAAAGTAAAGTTTGGAGGACACGGCAATGCCAATGAAATTTAGGGCTCATGATACATTCTTCATAAGAAAGGGTTGGCTCAGCAAAGGAATGCGCTGTGTCTTCAACAATCCAGTTGTTTTTATTTCCCGTGATGAAAATCCGATGGATGTACTAGGCCTCGGTGCGAACATGGTAAAGGCACTTCGATATTGGCTTCAAGCAGTTGGCCTTACAGAGGAACCGCCTAGAGGGAGAAGGATGCAGCAATTCACCAGGCTTGGTGAAATAATCTATCAGCATGACACCTATATTGAAGAGCTCGGTACGCTTTGCCTTCTGCAGTATTGTCTTGCCTCACAAGAAGATGAGGCCACTGCATGGTATTTCTTCTTCAATGAGTTTTCTATGTCAGAGTTTTCTCGGGAAGATTTCGTTTCTGCATTACAAAAGTACATAAAAATGCGCGACAACGAAACCGACTATGCAATCCGCTCGTTGAATGAAGATTTCCAATGCATAATAAATACATATCTTCCGCGCTATAAATCGAATCCAACTAAGGTATCCCCAGAGAACAATATCGATTGTCCATTTGGTGAGCTTGGATTGGTCGATATTCTCAACAGGAGAAAAAAAACCTATAAAAAGAGCGTTCCTGCTAGTGATATGCTCAATCCCTACGTTATTCTTGCGGTTATCGTAAAAAATGCCGATGGGCGAAGAGAAATCAGCTTGAATGAACTTTTAACAGCACCGAAAAACATCGGGAAAGTATATAATCTCGACTCAATTACAATGCTGGATGTGCTTTACCGTATAGAGAAGCTGGGCTTAATCAAAATCAATCGCACGGCTGGTTTGGATGTGATTACCATACAGGAAGAGCTTGATTTTTATGACTGCGTGGAACGGTTTTATGCATCAATCGATGAGCAGGGTCAGGAGAACGAAAGATGAGAGACATGATTTCTGTCGCATCAGGATTCCAATACTCCGTTAATATAGGGTACGATCTTGGAAGCGACAATAAACTCAAAAGCTTCATACCGACAAAATCTGCGCTTAGTCTGTTGGAGGACATTCTCCTGAGCGTCAATCCGACCTCATCGGATCGCGCAAGGGTTTTGATTGGTGCATATGGCAAGGGCAAGTCTCATATCGTGCTGACAATCCTCTCTATTTTGATGAAGAGGGACTTGACTTTGTTCGAAAAACTGATGCCGAAGATTGAAGAGAATCCGAGGCTTTATCAGCTTATTCAGAATTACTATGAAAGTGAAAACAAGATTCTTCCAGTGGTAATCAGCGGAAGCAATACTAGCCTTACCCAAGCGTTCCTGCTATCTTTGCAGAGGACCCTTTCTGAGCATGACCTTTTGAGCGCCATGCCAGAGACCAACTATAAAGCTGCAATCAGCGTAATCAAACGTTGGCAAAAGGATTTCCCGGAAACCTTTGAAAAATTTCTGAACGGGATCGACGATCCGGTGGAAGTATTTATAGATCGGTTGGGAAACTATGATGTCGCCGCCTATGGAGCTTTTGAACAGGTTTACCCGTCACTTACGGCTGGAAGTGCTTTCAATCCATTTCTTGGATTTGACGTGGTTGAGCTCTATGAGAGCGTGGCAAAAAGCCTCAAGTCCAAGGGCTATACCGGTCTCTATGTTGTCTACGACGAGTTTAGCAAATTCCTTGAGGCCAATATCGTCGATGCCTCGGTCAGTGACACAAAAATGCTTCAGGATTTTGCGGAGAAATGTTGCCGGAGCGGGGCGCTTCAGCTTCACCTGATGCTGATTTCCCATAAGGAAATTTCAAATTATATTGATAAGCTCCCGAAAGAGAAAACTGATGGATGGCGTGGCGTATCAGAACGCTTTAAGCACATCCATATGAACAATAATTTCTCTCAGACCTATGAGATCATATCCTCTGTCATCCAGCATAAGGAGCCGATCTGGGGGACTTTCTGCGATGAACATGCTCGCGATTTTGAGGCGCTGTTTTCACGCTATCAAAAGCATCAGATGTTTATGGATGCGCAGGGCGAGATTGAGACGGCGATTAGAGGATGCTTCCCCCTCCATCCAGTGTCTACCTTTATCCTGCCCCGGCTTTCCGAACGAGTTGCGCAAAATGAGCGTACGCTTTTCACGTTTCTGTCAGCGGAAGGAACGGCCACTCTCGCGGTGTTTTTGGATGAATACGAGGACAACTTTACTCTCGTAACGCCAGATCTCATCTATGACTATTTTGAGCCATTACTAAAAAAAGAAGTATATGCGGGCGATATCCACGACACCTTTGTTCTCACAAGTACGATTCTTAATCAGATTCCCGAGGATACACTTGGTAGTAAGATTATTAAGACGATCTCCTTGATCTATATCCTCGGACAGTTTGAACGTTTGAATCCGACTAAAGAACAAATCATTGGTATCTACTCGGGAACTTATGAATTGAGTGAGATAGAACAGGCTATCTCTGACCTGATTGAAAAGGAGTTCGTAATCTATATTAAGCGGAGCAATGACTATCTCCGTCTTAAGCAGACATCCGGCGTTGATATCCAGCAGAAGATTCACGATCAAATAGAATCCCAATCCGGAAAGATCACCACAAAAGATGTTCTTAATGGCTCGAACTTTGATAACTACATGTATCCAACTCGTTACAATGACGACCATGAGATGACGAGGTTCTTTGCGTTTCAGTTCATTTCTAGCGCGGAGGTCACCGTTGACGTCGATTGGAATCTCAAAAGCGAGTCGATTGATGCTGACGGAATTATCTATGGAATCATCCCGGAAAATGAGACTCAGCTTAAAAAAATCACAAAAATTATAAAAGATACCAGCTTGGGTTACGAAAGATATATATTTGTGCTTCCCAAGCATTATAAGGATGTCGAAGCAGTGGCTCAAGAATATGCTGCCATTGCAAAGTTAAGAGATCACGCTGTTGATGACCCGGTATTGTTTGATGAGTATGAAGTCGTATTTGAGGATTTACAAGAAATCATCAAAGGTTTCATCGGAATGTACACGCATCCGGAGAACTATCGTTCGGTATATATCCATAACGGGAACGAGCTTCATGTATATCGGAAGTCTGGACTGACCGAGGTCATGTCCCAAATCTGCGACGCCGTATATAACATGACTCCGGTCATCAACAATGAGTCTGTCAATAAAAATGACATTACAAGCGTTGCACAGAACAGCCGTAACAAGATCGTAAGTGCCTTGCTTCGAAGCGAGCTCGAGCCGAATCTCGGCCTCTCTGGTACAGGTCAGGAAGTTTCTATTATGCGCAGCACACTTCTGCGTACCGGAATCTGGAGTGAAGACGGAGGTGTTCCTCAGATAAATCTCCATCCCGAAAATGTGAACATGCGCCATATGCTCGAAACAATCGAGGACTTCATTCTTGAAACGCGGCAGAACGGGAAAACCAGCTTTGCAGAGCTTTACGAACGCTTAACTTCGCCGGAATACCATATTGGACTCCGCTATGGTCTGATTCCCATTTATGTAGCTGCAGTTATGCACAACTATCGCCAGCAGATTGTGATCAATGATCGTTTCGGGCCAATCCAAACAAGCGCAGATGCACTGATCCAGATTAATAGCGATCCGAGTAGCTTTACATTGGAGTATTTAGATTGGAATCCAGAAAAAGAAAACTACATTGCTCGGTTGTCTGATGCGTTTAGAGACTACGTTGTAGATGCTGAAAGGTCCGGCAACTCCTACGACTATGTGGCAAATGCGATGAGACGCTGGTACATGGCGCTTCCGAAGTATTCCAAAGAAAGCACGAAGCGTCCCACAGGGGAAAAACTCGTTCGGCGGCAGCTTGAGATAATGAAGCTCCTCCGCCAGAACACTAGCAGTTCTGATTTGCTGTTCAAAAAGCTACCGGAGGCAGTTGACTACCATGGAGACTATGCTGATGCCGCCACGGACATTATTGATGCGAAAGGCTTTTTCGACGGCCTGTTGACCGAACTTAAGCAAGAGCTGATTAGCAAAACAAAATCCGCTTTTCTCCCGGAAAACGACAAGAAAGCTAGCAAGAAAACAACACTCACAGATGCAGCGAAAGATTGGTGTAATAGGCTTGATCCGAAGAGCTTCGAGCAGCTTTTCTCAGATGGGACAGATCGTTTTCTTCAGCATCTGAGAAGCATGACGAATGACGAGGATCTTTTCATCACGCGCCTCGCTAAACTGGCAACTGGTCTTCGTCTTGAAGATTGGGATAATAAAACCGTCAAACAGTATATCGATGCGCTTGCTCGTTTTATGAAAACGGCCAAAGACTTTCACAGTAGCGTTGTCGCCGAAACGATTAACGACACCTCTAGTTATCAGGTGACCTTTGCCGATGAGGAAGGCACCAGTACAACGCGGCGCTTCGACAAGGTTGAGGTATCGGCGCGTGGAAAGCTCTTGTTCAATCAGATTACTGCTTCGCTGGAAGCGATGGGCCACTCGATCTCGGAACAGGAAAAAAGACAAATTCTTATGGAAGTGCTAAAGAAGCTCTGCTGAGGGAGGATATGATATACAATGTCTTACTTTGATAATGCAGCAACTACATATCCAAAGCCCGATGCGGTTTATTCTTTCATGGACAGCTTCTATCGCAATCACGGGGGGAGCGTGGGCCGAGGAGGCTACGCCCTGGCCACCACTGCAAAAGGTCTTGTTGATGAGACTAGAAAACTGATTCAAGAGCTAATGCATTGCCACGCAAAACAGGTGATCTTCACTCCGACGGCAACAATTGCTCTCAACATGATTATCCAAGGAGCGATTGTCAGCGGTGCCAGAAGCGTTTACATTAGCCCGTTCGAACACAACGCCGTGACCCGCGTCTTACACCACTTTGAACAGCTTGGCCAGATTACGGTGACCGAACTTACCGTGTCCGAATCGCTCGAATATGACATGGTACGTATACGCTATCAGTTCGACGCCATTCGGCCTGATTTGGTAATCGTGAGTCACGCTAGCAATGTTATTGGGCTTGTTGCTCCTGTCGAGGATATCTTTGCGTTGTCAAAAGAGTATGGCGCTGTAACGCTGGTTGATATGGCACAAACAGCAGGGCTTGTTGATTTGAATGTCGGACTTGAAACTGTTGATTACGCTGTTTTTGCCGGACACAAAACGCTCCTCGGGCCAACCGGAATATCTGGTTTTTTGATGAGTCCTACGGTGAATCTCCCGCCGATACTATATGGCGGGACGGGATTCGACTCTGCCAATCAGAATATGCCAGATAGCCTCCCCGAAAAGTATGAGATGGGTACCTTGAATATTGCTGGAGTGGCCGGCCTGAACGCCTCTCTCAAGTGGATCAAGGGACAGACAATTGAACGGCTATATCAAGAAGAAACAATAAAACGCCAACGCTTACTGGAATTACTGTCGGACTATGATTTCCTCAAAGTAGTGGGAAATGTCGATGGGCGAAAGTATGTTGGCATCGTCTCCTGTTTAATTGATGGACTCAGTAGCGATAGTGCAGGCAGCATTTTCGCGGAGCGAGGTATTTCTGTTCGCACAGGATTACAATGTGCGCCTAAAGCTCACAAGTTTCTTGGAACTTATCCAGCTGGAACAGTTCGGTTGAGCGTGAGTGCCCTAACAGGCGATAAGGACTTTGATGAATTGAAGGACGCGCTTGATGATATTGAAGCAGAGATGTAAAGGTGGGGTAGAATGAGTTTTCGAGATATTGAGTTAAAGCCGGAGTATAGATCGCGGCTTGATAACGTTATCCGTGACTTTTATAACCCGGTTCTGAAACAAGCGGTTACATACAAACGAGCAGTGGGATTCTTCTCGTCTTCGGCACTTCTTTCACTCACAGCGGGCATCTGCGGTCTGGTCGAGAATGGCGGCTCGATCCAAATGATTGCCTCGCCCAGACTATTGCCCGAAGATATTGAGGCTATCAACGACGGGATTCGCCGCCGGGATGAAGTAATCAAAGAAGCGTTATTACGTGAGTTAAGAGAACCGAAAGGCAAGTTTGAAGAGGCACGGCTAAACTTGCTCAGTAATTTGATTGCAGCAGGGCGGTTGGACATAAAAATCGCTTTTCTGGAGGACGACAATACCGTAGGTATGTTCCATGAAAAGCTGGGGTTGATGTACGACAGCAATGGCAATATCATCGCATTCTCGGGTTCTATGAATGAGAGCGCCAATGCCTTCACCAGCAATTATGAAGCAATCGACGTCTTCGCTTCATGGACACAGGATGCGGATCGAGTATATAACAAACAGTCTGCATTCAACGCGATGTGGGAGGATTATGAGCCGAGCATCAAGGTGATGGACTTCCCTGATGTAAAGGAAGAGATTCTTCATCGATATAGAGTAAATGATCGCATTGACACTCACCTCGATAATGAGTCCTCCGCGGAGGACATCTTGCCTGCTGAAGAATCAAATACTCCTATCGGTCCAATGGTTCCGGCGTATGTTCATATGCGCCCATATCAGATAGATGCGATTGAAGAATGGGCAAACCGAAATTATGTCGGGATATTCGATATGGCAACCGGTACGGGCAAAACATACACGGCACTAGCCGCTGTATCAAGGCTCTTTGCAGACAAGCATCAGAATCTTGCCGTGATTATTATCTGCCCGTATCAGCATTTGGTTGAGCAGTGGAAAGAAGACATCTTAGCTTTCGGTATGAAACCGATTGTATGCTACTCGGCTTCTACGCAACGCAATTGGAGGGAAAGACTGAAGACCGCAGTGAACAGCTTCAACCTTGGCGTTCAAAATCATTTCTGCATGGTATCAACTAACGCCACATTCTCGGTTGATTATGTGCAAGATCTGATAGCAAGGTTGAGTGGTAATGTTGTCTTGGTTGTGGACGAAGCACACAACTTTGGAGCTGAGAATCTCAGTCAGACGCTGTTGCCGCATATCCCATATCGTTTGGCACTTTCGGCGACGATTGACCGACACGGAGACCCCGAGGGAACTCAAAAGCTATATGATTACTTCGGCGAGAAATGCATTGAATACACCTTAAAAGATGCAATCGACAACGATATGCTTACCCCGTACTATTACCATCCGGTTTCCGTATCTTTGAATGAAGAAGAACTCGGCAATTATCTTGACCTTACTAATAAGATCAGAAAAAACGTTCACGCAGATAAAGACGGAAAAGTCAAACTCAGTGAATACGCCAAAATGCTTCTGATTAAGCGGGCTCGCATTGTGGCCGGAGCCACGGAAAAGATTGCTACACTTCGGCATTTGATGGAGGACTACAGAGACGACAATCAGATTCTCGTTTACTGCGGTGCCACCACAATGCACGATGTTGACTACCAAGAAGGTAAGCCGCCAATCGATGAAGCTCGACAGATTGACATTGTGGCAGGGATGCTCGGAAATGATCTTGGTATGCGCGTCACCAAATTCACGTCAGAAGAAAATGCAGAGGAACGCGAACGGATCAAGGCAGACTTCGCCGAAGGAACACATCTTCAGGCGTTAGTCGCAATCCGTTGTTTGGATGAAGGCGTTAATATCCCAAGCATCCGAACTGCCTTTATCATGGCCAGTAGCACAAATCCGAAAGAATATGTACAGCGCCGAGGCAGAGTGCTAAGAAAGTTTCCCGGCAAACGTCATGCAGTAATCTTTGATTTCATCACATTGCCGGTGCCACTGAAGGATGTGGGAGATTACGATTCGGATGTAATAGATAGCGTGAAGTCTTTAGCTAAACGTGAAATAATCCGTATGAAAGACTTTGCCGCGATTGCAGAGAATCCGTTCGACTCAGATTCTCTGATTGCATCCATTCAAAGAAGTTACGACATTGAAAGCGATATTATTACGGAGGAGGTCGAGGAGTATGTCTAATGAGCAGGACGTTCAAGAAAAGCGCCTCAACGCTATGAAGTACAAGATACTCAAAACAGAGCAGGAAAACCTCAAAACGCGAGAAAAGACCACAGATCAAATGGTGGAGACAATTCGGCGCATCATCATGGATGAAGCGAAAAAGAATTATTGAGGTGACTGGATATGCTGATTAAGACATTAAGGATGGAGAACTTCCGTCAGTTTCGAGGAACCACAAAAGTGGATTTTTCCTGTGATCCCAATAAGAATGTCACCATCATCCTCGGTGATAATACGTTCGGTAAAACCACACTTCTTCAGGCGTTCAACTGGTGCTTTTATGGCAAGGTGAATTTTGACCAGCGCCCGGATTTTCTCCTCAATTATGAGCTTTCTGAGGAGATGCGTAATGGGGAGCAGCAGATTGTTGAGGTTGAGATTACTGTCCTGCATGATGGCACTGAATATATCATCACCCGCACCCAAAGGTATAACTGTACAAACGGGAATGTTCGCGGCGAAAGTGTCCCAACCATCAAGGTTTCCTATAAGCAGGAAGATGGTCAGACCGAGTCGGTTAAGGCGACTCAGGTTGATAATGTCATCAATAACATTTTGCCCGAGGATTTGTCCACATACTTCTTCTTCGATACAGAGCGCGTCAGTAGCATTAGTAGTAGAAGAGATGTCGCCGAAGCTGTTAAGGGGTTGCTGGGCTTATCAATCATGGATAGTGCAATTAAGCACCTCGGTGATCGCGCCAAGAAAACCACAGTTATTGGCAAGCTGTATGGAAGCATGGACTTAGATGGCGACGCCAAAGCGCAGGAAGCTCTGAATCGTATTCAGACAGCAGAGGCAAAACGCTCTGCCATCGCGGAGCAACTAGAGGATTGTGATTCTCAGATCAATCAGTATGTTGCCCGCAAAGAGCAACTTGACGCCATTTTGCGGGATAACCAGACTACGACAACCCTCCAGAAAAAGAAGGAAGAACTGGAACGCAGGATTGCTACTGAACGCAAAGCGCTTGCCGATGCAACTGCGGCGTATTTCCGTGAATTCAGCGCCGGATCGCTCTCCTTCTTTGCACAGCCGCTCCTTAGTACGGCGAGCGCATTTCTTAAAGAGGTCAAGGTAGATGATAAGGGTATCCGCGATCTAACGAAGCCCACCATTATGGAGCTCATCAAGCGTGGCCGCTGCATCTGTGGCCAGGAGCTCCATGAGGGCAACGAAGCCTATCAACACCTGATGGCAGAGTTGGCCTATGTGCCGCCTGAATCTATCGGAAATACCGTGCGGCACTACCGGGAAAAGCTCAGTAGTTTCTCTCGTCCAGCAGAGCGTACATATGACAGCTTGGACGAGCGTTACAAGGCAATTCTTCGTTCAAAAGGTCGCATTCAGGATTGGGAGGACGAACTCCAGTCTATAAGCGATCAGATCTCCGGAAAAGAAAACATGCGTCAGTATGAATCTGAGCTTGCCGACATCAGAGTCCGTCTCCGCGATCTCCATGCAAAAAAAGATCGCCTGAATCGGGACGACGGTGCGCAGAAGAGCGACATCGAACGTTATAAGAAAATATACGACTCACTTACTGCTGTCTCTGGAAAGAACCGTCAGGCGATGGAGCTTATTGCTTATGCCGAGGCGATCCGGGAATGGCTCGCGGAGACATACAAAGAGAAAGAACTCACTATCCGCGAAGATTTGGAAACGAAGGTCAACAAAATCTTCGAGCGGATGTATCACGGGCATCGCCGCGTCGCCATCGATGCAAAGTATCATGTAGAACTCTTGACCACCATTTCCGATAGAGAGATTGCCGCTGGCGAGTCTGAGGGCTCTAACCGTGTTAAGAACTTCGCTTTTATCGCTGGATTGGTTGCATTGGCTAAAGGCAAAATCGTTACGGATAATTCCGAGAATGGCATCAACCTTTCCTCTGAGCCGTATCCGTTGGTAATGGACGCTCCGTTCTCTAACGCAGACGAAACCCACACGGCGAACATCTCCAAGGTTTTGCCGGAGATTGCTGAACAGGTCATCATGTTTGTAATGCAGAAGGACTGGAACTATGCGGAGCCGGTAATGAACGATCGGGTTGGACAGAGGTATCACTTGGATAAGATTAGTGAAACCCTTACCCGTCTTAACTAGGAGGTAGCGTCATGTTTGAAAATGACTACACGATTAATGGCAAGCATGCCACATATCTCAAATTCTTGGCGAAGAAAAATGCTCGGGACGATCAAAGCCCGGACAATCCCACAGCAGCAAGGTTATTTGAACGCTACATTGATGTTTATATGAACGCTGCTGTGTTTGGGCTGCTTTATAATCGCACTGCAAAGCGTGATAACTCCTCAGACGACCGCGCCCGAGTATATGCCGATGCTTTTGCCAATGAGCGGGAAAACTGCATTTTTCTCTACCGCATGGTTATGCTCCTTGACAAGACAATAGAACTATCCCCCGAAGAGCGCGTAGACCGGGCTTTCCGGTACGACACGCTACCCGAGAAAGTTGAAGAGTTTCGCAAGAATCTGGAGCTTTTCCATGACTATGTGCGCGGTGGAATTGAGGTTATGTATGAGCAATTCACCGATGGGTGTCAGACTCAGGACGATTATCTCAGCAAGACTTACGAGGTAATGACAACGTTCAAGAAAGAGCTCGAGGGAGTATCTTATGCTGATGAGATTGCCCATCTGATCAAGTAATAAAGCAGTCAATTCGTGTAGACAGGAGGTGGCGGCGTGTCGACGCAGGATATAGTTGGAGAAAAACTCTATACATATGCAATGGAGCTTTTCTTTAAAACTGGACATGTCGCCACCTTGAAGCCTGAGTTCATCAATCATTCTCCAGAACAGTTTGCTTATTTCGATAACAGGACTGATGTGTCCTTAACTCGTGAACAGCGAAGTCTATTTAAGGCTTTCAATAACGTGTCTCGTCTATTCTCAGTAAACAGGTGCGTTTTCTTTTCGATTAACCTCCTAACCTCAAAGGTGAACCGTAGTCAGGCAGCTCATGATATCCACACCATGATCCATCCTGTTGTCGAAGCCGACGGCACGATTTGTCTGTTCTGCCATGATGATGAAGTCATGCTTTCTTTTTTAGGGTTCGGGTTGCGGTGCATCCTTTCCGATTGGTATCCGATGGCCGATGAAAATGAGACGCTTCTTGAAAAACTTGATATTGCAAACTTCTCCATTGTGCGAGGCACTGACTATTTCAGCGATATGATATACTTGCTGGCGAGAAATTATTATCAGTCTGGCCAGCCGTCTACCTATGAGCTCATCCCAATTGATTTCATTTCTAGGGCCGGCGTTGATGAAATAGACCGTGAAGCGTTAAATCAGTATGTTCAAGATCAACTCAATGCTCCTTTGTATGAATATGGCGACGATTACGTGGAGTATGATGAGTCCGCTCAGATTCAGAATACCGATATTGGCGCCGATCTAGATCTTATGCTTCTCGAGATGGATGACGAGGATGATAATCCCTTTGGGGAAGATATAGAGCCTGAGGACGATCTTGACGATGACGACGAGTTCTTTGATGAAGATGCGGAATCCGAGAACAAGGATGAGTATGAGTTTGATGATATTGATCCAGAGATATTTAGGGATCCGTTACTAATGGTGAAGTGGCTAAATCGTCATACTCAGAATCAAAGCTAAAGTGTTATTGTTTTTTCGCTGGACTTTCGTCCTCCTTTGTGGTATGTGTTTGTGCTGCAAAGGAGGTGCGGAAATGGCACGGATAAACATTGAGGAACTGTACCGCGGCGAGGGCGGCGGTGCGAAGTACGGCGTCGGCGGGATCATGGGGCCGTTATGCAGGAAATCATGATCCACGGCGTACCGAAGGAATACGACGATCGGACGTATATCGAGCTGCTGATCATCAAGCACACGCTGAAGGTGGCGGAGCAAATGAAAACCGAGGGCGACTTTGTGTCGGGAATGACCGACGCGGAGCCGCCCTCTTGCTATGCGGAGGTATAAGATGAAGATTCTGGAAGAACTGTGGTATGGGAACGTGACGCCCGGTGAGCGGGCGTGGAGAAGGACGGCCGCCTGTGGAACCTGGGCAGGCTGATCCTGCAGAACGAAGAGGAGCTGGCGCCGCTGCTCTCGGAGAAAGCGAAGGAGGTGCTGGAAAAGCTGCGGGACAATCAGTCAGAGCTGAACGATCTGGGCGAGTGCGAGGTGTTCGTCTGCGGATTCCGCCTTGGAGCCATGATCATGCTGGAAGTGCTGGACGGCAGCGACAAGTGGGGCGAATTTGAAGAATAAGCAGTGTCCCAAGAGTTCGACTCCGTACCAATCCGCCATTAAAGCAAATCTATCGACCGACAGAAAAGAGGTTTGCCCCAAAATGTACGACGAGAAGGGCGCTCCCATCACGAAAAGTGTCACCGCCGTGTCCAAGGCCGTCTGTCAGGAAAAGCTGGAAGAACTCAAAGTAAAATGCGGTGTCGTCACCGGCAGGGCGAAGTCGGACATGCCCTTCGGCGAGTGGATCGACCTGTGGTATCAGACCTGGTCCAAGCCCGGCCTGCGGATCACGACGCAGCAGTGCTATGAGGATCGGATCTACAATCACATCATTCCGCACGTCGATAAAATCCCTCTGAACAAGCTGACGCAGAGCGACCTCCAGCAGTTCTACGCGGAGCTGAAACGGAACGGGCGGCGCATCCGCCGCGATCTCTACGGCCCCGGCCTGTCGGATCGCATGGTACGCTCCTGTCACACCACCTGCCGGATCGCGCTGGAGAAGGCGAAGACCGAGGGGCTGATCCGCGTGAATCCCGCCATCGGCTGCAAGCTGCCGCCGAAGAAGGCGCGGGAGATGCAGGTGCTCTCCCACGAGGAGATGCAGCGGTTTCTGATCCAGGCGAAGGAGGACGGCTTCTACGAGATGATGCTGCTGGAGCTGGCGACCGGCATGCGGCGCGGTGAGCTCTGCGCGCTGCAGTGGGACGATCTAAATCTGCGCACCGGCGAGCTCCATATTCAGCGGCAGATGATCCACGTGGCAGGTGCTCTGCACGAGTCGGCGCCGAAGACGAAAAGCTCCGACCGGGTTGTGATTCTGCCACCGGCGGTGCTGGCCGTGCTGCGGGAGCTGAAGGAGCAGACGGAGTCGCGGTGGATGTTCCCCTCGCCGGTAAAAGAAGACGCTCCGCTGGATCCGCAGAGCGTCTATCGGAAGATGAAAAAGGTGCTGGTGCAGGCGCAGTGCAAGGACATCCGCTTCCACGATCTGCGCCACCCGTATGTCAAGCACACGACAAAAATTTTTAGCTTGCGCTTGATGAATTTTCAAGCGCAGGCTTATCCTGATGCTCGGCGAAAAACTCGCGGAGCTTGTCAGCTTCATCGGGGAGGACAAAGCAAAAGCCTTGTCCGTCTACTCTGCAATAGAAAGCAATTTTCATGTCTGCCACCTCAATCGAAAATATCTCGGATTTTGTACGCGATCTCAATTCGCTTATCGGGGTACACCAGCACCCGGTCGATCAGCAGCTCGGCCAGCTCGGTGGTCAGCGTGTCCGCATCAAAGAGTGCTTTGGATGCCTCCTTGCGGCTGTCCTGTCGTGCCTGTTCGTCCTGTTTCTGCTTCGCCTGTGCCAATACTGCGGCATAGGCGTTTTTTGTTTTCAATAGCAGCTCGTCACACGCGGCCTTTTCCGCCTTGTAGGTGTTCAGGTCAATCTCGCCCATAAGATAGTGTTCGTAAAGAGTGCGCTTGCCGTCTTGCAGCGCCTCGATCTGCTGCTCATATTCGGCGCGTTCCGGTACGGAAGCCTTCACCCGGAGCGTACCGTCCGGGGCAAGCGGCACGGCGGCTTCCATCTGCTTTTTCAGCGTCAGGAACACCGCCTGTTCCAGCTCTGCGGCATTCAGGCGCATCTTGTGGCAGCGGCTTTCTTCGTCCGCCTCGGAATGGCGGCAGTGATAATATGAGGTTTTCTGCATGGTGCGGGACAGCGCATGACCGCAGCAGCCACAGAAGGCTTTGCCTTTCAGCGGGTAGTCCCGCTTTTTCTTGTTTGGCTGGGAAAAGCGGAGCTGGATGGCCTGCACGGTATCAAACACGGCTTTCTCAACGATGGCCGGGTGATGGTCGGGAATGATGTACCATGATTCTCTGTCCTTCAGGCGGCTTCTGGTGCCGCCTACTTCGAGAACTGCCCTCTTGCCAATCACATACACGCCGGTGTAGCGTTCGTCGGCCAAAATGCGGAGAATAGTGGATGTACTCCAAATCCCGTGACAGCGGGAAATATCGTGGGTGTGATTGCCGTGCGCCGCTTTGTACTGGCCGGGGGTAGGGATGTTCCTGCGGAACAGCTCCCGCGTGATGGCGGTGGCGTTGATGCCCTCGGCGGCAAGCTGGAAGATGAGCTGCACAACGGCAGCGGCCTCCTGGTCAGGCTCCATTCTGCCATCAGCGCTTTTGCGGTAGCCGTAGGGACAAATCTTGCTCTGATACTCGCCGCGCTGCATCTTGGCGTACTTTGCGCTCTTGGTTTTAATGGACATATCGCGGCTGTAATACTCGCTGATGAGGTACTTGAACGCCACATCCATGCCGCCGGTGTCGCCCTTGAATTTGCTGCTGTCAAAATCGTCGCTGATGGAAATGAAGCGGGTATGGAACAGTGGGAACACACGCTCGATGAAGTAGCCGGTTTCAATGCTGTTGCGCCCGAAGCGGGAAAAATCCTTGACAATGATGCAGTCGATCTGATTGGCCCGCACCAGTTCAATGAGCTTCTGTACCTGCGGGCGCTCAAAATTCGTGCCGCTGTACCCGTTGTCGATGAACTCCATAATCTCCGCGTTCAGAGCTTCCGGCATGGAAGCCGCGTACTCGTGGAGGACAAGGCTCTGATTTTCAATGCTCAGGCTGTCATATTTGTAGTCCTCAATGGAGAGGCGGATGTAGAGGGCAATTACATATTTCTGCATTGTTCCAGTACCTCCGCATAGGTTTCAAACTCACTCTGGAAACGGTAGCGCACCGTGATCTGCTTATCGTGGGATACCTCAATGCGGTCGATCAGCCGCTCGATGAGTGCGGCGGTCAGCGCACGGTCGGTCTTGATTTGTGCGGCGTCCTGTTCCAGCGCCCGGTGCTGCTCTGCTTGAGCATCCATCGTTCGCAGGCCATCCTCCAACTGCTCCATTTCCACGGCGAGGTCGGCAATGCGGCTTTCGTACTTCTCCTTGTAGTCAAAGTATTCATCCTTGGTGAGAACGCCTTGGACGAGGTTTTCATATAAGCTCCGCACGATACCGCGAAGCCGCTGGATTTCCTGCTTGCGGCTGGTGATCTTCTCCCGCAGCTCGGCGCGGTCATCGGCCTGTCGGGGCAGCTCTGCAAGGGAGAGGGTATATTGTCCCAGCGCCGTATCAAGCGCATCCTGAAGCATATCTGCCAGCATATCCAGCAGCGCATCCTCGCGGATGGTCACGCCGGGACAGGCGTCTTTACTGGTTCGGCTCCTGCTCAGACAGTAATAGAGATACACATCGTCGGACTTCTTGCGGATATTTCTCTGCCGGTGCAGGCTGCCGCCGCAATGGGCGCAGAACACCTTGCCTTTGAGCAAATTCGGAGTGTAGGCTTTGACCTCCCGTGCCTTGGCGCGGCTGGCGGTCTGATTGAGAATTTCCTGCACCGCCGCGAACTGTTCCCGGCTGATGATGGCCTCGTGGGTGTCCCGTACCACCGTCCATTCCTCGGCATCGGCCTTGACCTGCCGGTGATCCACGGTTTTGGTCTGCCCCTGAACGAGATCTCCGGTGTAGACCTCGGAGCGGAGAATGACGCCGACTGTCCGGGTCTGCCACTTGCCGCTGCCAAGCAAATTCTCGTGGGTGATCTTGCCCTGCATCTTCTTGTAGTGGCTGGGGGTAAGAACGCCTGCTTCGTTCAGCCGCACGGCGATGGTATTGAGGCCAGCGCCCTCGGAAGCCCAGCGGAACATCCGCTGCACCACGACGGCGGCAACGGGGTCAATGATAAGCTGGTGGCAATCGTCTTCCGCTTTCAGATAACCGTAAGGAGTACGCGCACCGATGAACTTGCCGTCCTTCATGGCCTGCCGCTGCTGCGCCCTGATCTTGCGCCCAATGTCCAAAGCGTATGCTTCGTTTATCATGTTCCGCAGCGGGATGATGATACCGGAATGGGCGTCCTCCGGGTTGGCGGTGTCGAAGTTTTCATTGACCGCAATAAAGCGGATGCTGCGGATGCGGAAATACTGCTCGATGTAATAGCCGGTGTCGATGGTGTTCCGTCCCAAACGGGAAAGGTCTTTCACAATGACGCAGTTGACGTGACCGGCCTCAATATCCGAGAGCATCTGCTGAAAGCCCGGACGGTGGAAGTTTGTCCCGGTCGCGCCGTTGTCGATATAGGTATCGTACACGCTGATCTCCGGGTACTGCTCCAGATAGCGGGCAATAATCATCTGCTGGGTTTCAATGGATACGCTGTGCGTGTGGGTATCCTCCACCGAAAGGCGGACGTAGATCGCGGCGCGGCAAGCGGCGTCGGCCTCCTGCACGACTACCGCAGCCGTTTCTTTTCTGCTTTTTCTCGCCATGCTCAGCCCACCTTTCTCTGTTCGTAATCTTTCTGCTGCGCTGCCAGCGCCAGAAGCTGCAACGCCTTTTTGTATTCGTCCTCATGGGTAAAGGTAATATCCAGCTCCTTCTTCCCACGGACGCGGATGCTCTGTACCATGTGAATGAGCGCCCTGCGGTCTAAGGTTTCCAGCGTGGAGAACTGCGTAAACTGTGAAATCCAGCGGTTGCGCTCACTCCGGTTTTCCAGCACCTCCGTGAGTTTTTCCTTGAGAACGCGGACGCTCTCGCGGATGTCCTCGGCCTGCTTGGTGTACTTTTCCTTATAGGAAGCGTATTCTTCCTTGGTAAGCATACCTCCCACAAGGCTCTCATAAAGCCGTGCCTTGAACTCCAGCACCTGCTCCAACCGGCGCTCGTTGTCGGTGATGTGGTCGCTGTATTCCTTGGCAAGCGCCTGATTGATGCTGGTCTGGTCAATGCCGGTCAGCAGCGCCTCCAGAGAAGCAATATTGCCGATATAGGCTTTCAGGCTGTCCCGCACACAGTCGATCAGGCTGCTTTCTTTCAGCATGACCGGATGGGCGCAGCCCTTTTTCTTGCCGGTAGGACAATAATAGTAGTGGTACTCCTTGCCGTTTGCACGGTTGGTCTTGCGGGTCATGCGGCTTCCGCAGCACCCGCAGATCAGAATACCGGAGAACAGGTACACCGTGTCCTCGTTGGGAGAAGTGCGGGTATCCAGCCCCTTGATGCGCTGCACCAGCTCAAAATCCTGATGGGCGATCAATGCTTCGTGGGCATCCGGAACACGCACCCACTCGGAGGCGGGGCGCTGCTCCATCTGCTTGATCTTGTAATGCGGCGTACCCTGTTTGCCCTGCACCAGCGTTCCGGTATAGGTTTCATCCTGCAAGATGCGGATAATGGTGGTAGCCGACCACTTGCAGTCAGCCTTGTCCGCGTATCCCTTTTTCGCGTAGGGCAGACCGTTGTTCTTCTTGTATGCCAGCGGAGAGAGAATGCCCAGCCGGTTCAGCTCTGATGCGATCTTGGAGGCGCTTGCGCCCTCCAGCCGCATACGGAAGATGTCGCAGACAACGCGGGCGGCGTAGGGGTCAGGGACGAGCAAATTCTTGTTGTCCTCGGCTTTCATGTAGCCGTACACCGGGAACGCGCCGACGAAATCGCCGTTGCGCCGCTTCACGTCCAGAGAAGAACGGGTCTTGATGGAAATGTCCCGGCAGTAGGCTTCGTTCATAATGTTCTTGACCGATACGGTCAGATCATCGCCGCTGTCGTGGGCGGTGTCGATGCTGTCGGTGATGGCGATGAAGCGCACCCCGTAGGCCGGGAATACCCGGCGCAGATAGCGGCCTGTTTCG
>ERZ506979.519-NODE-519-length-23861-cov-46.604175_pt1 | contig 23861 bp, 20 predicted proteins | sample MGYA00512887_ERZ506979 | MGnify/ENA metagenome assembly ERZ506979 | reverse complement strand
GAGTCAAAAGCGATAGCTTGAACGAAGTGAAAGCAGCGCCTTGAGACGCGAGCTGTTAGTAAAGGCTTATAGCCGCAGAGAAAACCGCGCTTTTTAAACGCGGTTTTTATTTGTAAAAATTAGCACTTAAGTGTTGTTATCGCAGTGTGGCTTTTGTCTAACTTCATAGAGTGCCGTAAGTGCCTATTTATGGGCGTTTCTCGGATTTTATGATTTTATCTTAACTCGTCAGAAATCGTCATTTTATAAAAAATTGGTGTCAAAATTGGTGTCAATCAGCAGAGAGATACCTTTTCTTGCCACAGTATATCAGTATCACAAATTGAAAAATTGAATATCGCAAGTAGATTATGGAACGCCGATATTGACGTTCCTTTTCTATTTCCAGCCGTTCAGAAATGGACGGCTTTTTCTATATCCAAACGAAAGGAGAATTTTAAAAGCTATGAAAAAGATATTGAAGCGATTAGCCACAGGCTTCCTTGCCTTTGCGACTATCGTTACCGCTTTGCCGACAACGGCAGTCCACGCTTCCGAGAAGCAATACTGGACAGAAAGTGCCGAGCGTGTCGGTATCGTTGAAAAAGTAATGAATGACGGTTCTATCGGTTCGACATTCAACGAGGGACACATGACCGTTGAGGGCGAGGACGCTTTCTGCGTGGATATTAACACCAACTTCCGCAACGGCTACAAGACCAGAGCCGACGCAAGCACACGCATGAGCTACGACCAGATTTCAGATGTTGCACTCTCAATCGAGTATGTTAATCAGTATGTGCAGAGCCACAGCGGATTGAGCAGTCAGCATATCTATCTTTTGAAACAGTGCGTCGTATGGCAGAGATTGAGCGTTCATCTTGGCTGGCAATGCGATAACGTCAGAGCTTCCTATGATGAAATCCCTAAAGCTATACAGGACGAGGTTTACGCTGGGGCGAAAGCCTTTGCCAGTGAGAATAAGGGACGCTATGAATGTGGCGGTTATATCTACTCTGGCGAGGGACAGGACATTGGACAATTCTGGGCGAAACTTGCCGTAGGGAACGCTACCCTTAAAAAGACTTCCAGTAATGCCAGCATTACCGAGGGGAACGGGCTTTACTCTATCGCTGGTGCGACATATGGTGTCTATTCTGATAAGGATTGTACGAAACAGCTTGCCACCCTTACGACTGATAACAGCGGAAATACTGATACCGTGGAAGTAAAGGCTGGCACAGTCTACATCAAAGAGCTTTCTGCTCCAGCTGGCTATAAGGTGGACAGCAGTGTCTATTCCTTAAATGTGGAAGCTGGCAAGACAGCGACACTCAAGGTATCCGATACACCAAAGGTCACAAACACCTTGATTGAATTATTCAAGATTGACATGGAAACACAGAAAGACGCTCCACAGGGTGACGCTTCTTTAGAGGGTGCGGAGTTCACATGGAAATTCTATGCGGGACACTATACCGCTGATAATCTCCCTAGCGAGCCGACAGAAACATGGGTGACAAAGACAATCGCTGAAAAGGACAGCGACGGTACTATTCATTACGTTTCCCGTCTTTCTGATGAATACAAGGTATCTGGGGACAGCTTCTATACACAGGACGGAAAGAACGTGCTTCCTTTGGGAACGCTGACCGTTGAGGAAACGAAAGCTCCTAATGGCTATCTTCTTGACGGTGCATATATGCAGGCAAACGGTAGCGAGGAACAGATTAAGGGAATGTACCTTACACAGATTACCGAGGACGGCGACATTGCCGTACTGTCTGGAAGCAATCAGTATCATGTATCAGACAAGGTTATCCGTGGCGGTGTGAAAATCCAGAAACGAGATTTGGAAACCAGCGATACCAAAGGTCAAGGAAGTGCGACCTTGAAAGACGCTGAATTTGAAATCATTTCCCTTAATGACAACGCCGTACTTGTTGAGGGCAAGCTCTACCATAAAGGCGAAGTGGTAAAGACAATCCTTACCGACATTGAGGGTGTAGCTTCTACTTCTGCTGATTTACTCCCTTACGGGAAATACCGTATTGAGGAAAGCAAAGCTCCAGAGGGCTATCTGACGGACGGTGCGAAACCGATTGAATTTGAAATCACAGAGGACGGAAAAATCGTTGACCTTACAGGTACGGACACTTCCATTTACAATCAAGTAAAGCGTGGCGACCTTGAGGGTGTCAAGATTGGGGCTGGTACACACCAGCGTCTTGCGGGAGTTCCGTTTAGGATCACAAGCAAGACCACAGGTGAGAGCCACATTATTGTAACTGATGATAACGGACAGTTCTCCACTTCTTCTGACTGGGCTTCCCATAAGAACAACACCAACGCAGGAAAGACCAGCGAGGACGGTATCTGGTTTGGAACAAGCGAGCCAGACGACAGCAAAGGTGCTTTGATTTACGATACCTATATCATTGAAGAATTACGCTGTGAGGGCAACAAAGGCTTTGAGCTTATCCCACCGTTTGAAATTGTGGTGTCCAGAAACAACGTGACCGTTGACTTAGGGACACTGACTGATGAATACGAGAAAGAAATCTCTATCCATACCACAGCCACAGGCAAGGACGGTGAAAAGTCTATCGTGGCTGGCAAAGAGGTTACAATCATTGACACAGTTACGCTTGACGGGCTGGAAAAAGGAACAAAGTATCAGTTGAAAGGCTGGCAGATGTTGAAAGAGGAAAATGCAGAGCTTCTTATCGACGGACAGCGTGTGGAAAGTGATTACACATTCACAGCCAACAGCGAGGAAATGAAGATTGAAATAGAATACACGTTCAACGCTTCTTCTCTGGGCGGTCAGAACCTTGTTACTTTTGAGGAACTTTACGACCTTTCCAATGAGGACGAGCCTGTAAAGGTGGCTGAACACAAGGACATTAACGACGAGGGACAGACGGTGCTTATCACAGAGCGTATCATCTCTATCCATACCACAGCGACCAGCGAGGACGGAAAGAAAGAGATTGAAGCTGGAAAAGACGTGACAATCATTGATACTGTTACCCTTGACGGCTTGGAAATCGGCACGAAGTATCAGCTTAAAGGCTGGCAGATGATTAAGGACGAAAACGCAGAGCTTATCATCAATGGTGAACGTGTCGAGAATGATTATACCTTTACTGCCGACAGCGAAAGCATGGAAGTACAGATTGCCTTTACATTCGACGCTTCCGAGCTTGGCGGGAAAGAGCTTGTGACCTTTGAGGAATTATACGATTTGAGCAATCCAGATGAACCGACTAAGGTTACAGAGCATAAGGACATTGAGGACGACGGGCAGACGGTGACAATCACAGAAGTACCAGAAACACCAGAAGAACCTACACCAGAACAGCCGACCACACCAGATACACCGACAAAAACAAGCGACGCTCCAAAGACAGGCGATAACACTAACATTGCCTTATTCTTAGGACTTCTTATCCTCTCTGGTGCAGGCGTGGCAGGAACATACTTCTTCAAGCGTAGACGTTCATAATCGGGCGGTCTATTTATGATGATGAAGAAATCACGCTCCCCGCCGTATGTTCAGATGTGACAGGAAATGAAAATTTAAACTGTTCCTTTTCTGTTAATCTGCTTGCGGATTGACGGAAAAGAACAGTCCACTAGGGGCGTGGGGAGTGTAGCTCCCCACATATCAATTACAGAAAGAAATGAGGTATGAACACATGAAATTAAAATATATCGTGCCTGACATGGCACAGACATTTGGAAATTTAGAGTTTGCAGGAGAAAATGACGTGGAGCAACAGCGTGTCAATGGTCGCTTTGTCCCCGTGACGAGAAGCTATAACCTGTATTCCGACATTCAGAGAGCCGACGACATTATCGTGGTGCTTCCCGCAAAGGCTGGCGAGAAGCGTTTCAAATATGAGCAGAAAGTGAAGCTCGTCAATCCTAAGATTACCGCCGAGGGAAAGAACGTGCGAGGTCGTGGCTACACCAACTATATCTTAACGGCTGATGATATGCTTCCAGTCGAGGAAAGCAAGTAAAGGGGGTATCAGATTATGAGATTAGCGAATGGAATTGTGTTAGATAAGGAAAAGACGTTTGGAGTGCTGAAATTCTCCGCATTAAGACATGAAGTGCGTGTGGAGAATGAGGACGGAACGACCAGCGAGGAAATCAAGCGTAGAACCTATGATTTGAAGTGCAGTCAGCAGGAACGCACGATACAGGTATCTATCCCAGCGGAAATTCCTGTCAAAGATTACCCGTACAATGCCGAGGTGGAGCTTATCAATCCTGTTGCCGATACCGTGGCAAACGCTAATTACCGAGGGGCAGATGTGGAGTGGTACATTAAGGCAGACGATATTGTGCTGAAAAATAAAGGCGGTCAGCCCGCAGGCAATCCACAGAACCATGCTCCGCAGGGACAGCAGAAAAATCAGAAGTAGCCTATGGAGAACGTAGCAGGCTATGAAGATTATGAAAAGGAGTTCCGAGAAGTCTCGCTTCCAGAATACCGCTGGCTGGCTCAAACTATGCTGACTCAGGCAATCGAGGATAGTGGCTGTCAAATGGACGGCAGTTTGATTATATCCATGCCCGATTATATCAGCAAGGACAAGTGCTGGTACACATTCCATTTTTCGATTGAGACGTTGGACTGGAAAAATCCAGCCAGCAGGACATTTACCTATATCGGCTGTTACTGATGAAAGGAGTATCAATGGCATTTTACAAATACAAGGGAAAGCGTATCAGAGCCAGCGATAAGAACCTTGTGTACCGCTTCTGTGCGGGTACGCTCCTGCTCCTGTTCGTGGCGGTTCTCCTGCTACTGAACATGGGACAGCTCATGCGTACCGATTGGGAGCATTTCAGCCTGCTTGATAGTGGCGTGACGCTTTCTACATACAACTTCATAACCATAGGGATAGCGACTGGTGTTTGTGCATTGGTCGCTTTTCTTTATTACCGCTTCTTCCATGACAGCTTCAAGAAGCTATTGCACCGCCAAAAGCTCTCCCGCATGATACTGGACAACAAGTGGTATGAAGCCCAGACCGTACAGGACAGCGGGGTTTTCACTGACCTGCAGAGCAGATCAAGGGAAAAAATCGTCTGGTTTCCTAAAATCTATTATCAAATGGAAACGGGCTTGCTTCATATCCGCTGTGAAATCTCTTTAGGGAAGTATCAAGACCAGCTCCTTAGACTAGAAGATAAGCTGGAAAGCGGACTCTACTGTGAGCTGACCGACAAGACGCTCCATGACGGCTATATCGAGTACACCCTGCTCTATGACATGATAGCGAACCGTATCACGATTGACGAGGTAAAGGCTGAAAACGGGGGCTTGCGTCTGATGAAGAACCTTACATGGGAATACGACGCACTCCCTCACGCCCTTATCTGTGGCGGGACTGGCGGTGGAAAGACCTATTTCCTGCTGACAATCATTGAAGCCCTCTTGCAGACCAACGCACAGCTTTACATCTTAGACCCTAAGAACGCTGACCTTGCGGACTTGGGTACGGTCATGGATAACGTGTACCACACCAAAGAAGATATGATTGAATGTGTCAATGCGTTCTATGAGGGCATGGTACAGCGAAGCGAGGAAATGAAGCACCACCCAGACTACAAGACAGGCGAAAACTATGCCTATCTGGGCTTACCGCCCTGCTTCCTTATCTTTGACGAGTATGTGGCGTTCTTGGAAATGCTGGGGACAAAGGAAAGCATGAGCCTTTTAAGCCAGCTAAAGAAAATCGTCATGCTTGGCAGACAGGCGGGCTATTTCCTCATTGTCGCCTGCCAGCGACCCGACGCTAAGTATTTCAGCGACGGTATCAGAGATAACTTCAACTTCCGTGTGGGCTTGGGACGTATCAGCGAGCTTGGCTACGGTATGCTTTTTGGAAGCGACGTAAAGAAACAGTTCTTCCAGAAGCGTATCAAGGGACGTGGCTATTGTGATGTGGGTACGAGCGTCATATCGGAGTTTTACACTCCCCTTGTACCAAAGGGGCATGATTTTTTACAGACTATCGGCTCTCTTGCACTGGCAAGGCAAGCCGTACCAGAGAAACAAAAGGAGATTGAATGATTATGGGATATTTGGAAATCCATTATGAACCAGAATGTACCGGCAGTGTACTTACCTGTATCGGATTAGGATATGGAAAATTCCTGTCCGATTTGGCTTTTACGGCAGACAGTGAATATAAACAGGACGACGACTATCCAGAAACACTTTTCCATGAGAGAATGTCGGATTTATTGGAAGATTTGGCAGAAGATTATCTGGAAATGCCGTTGCTGTTTTCCGTGGAGCTTCCCGTACACATGGCGAACCTGCTGGGCTGTCTTTTCCGCTATACGTTTCTTGTCATGGACAGGGAGCATTTCAGACAGGTATGCCGTGAATATGAGATTGACAAGGATATAGCCAGAAAATGCCTTTCAAGAGATACTGACTGTATCGTAGTTTATACGGGCATGACAAGGATAGGCTGAACCACTGACGGCTGGAACGGTCAGCGAAGCGACCCAGACCGTGCAAGCCGTCCTGTGGAGCAGGGCTTGCCCTGCTCCACGAAAGAAGCCCCTCGGTATCTAACAGAGGGGCACAATTCCGCTGGAAACTACGGTCAAAAAGTCTGGAAATCCCGCTTGGTATAAGGGTTTTTAGAAACTACTGACCGACTGTGACAATCGGCGGAAAATATCACAGATTTCTATAAATACACGATTGGGGGTATGCAGGCTGAATGAAAGCACCTTTATAACCGCCTTGAAAGAGAAACGCCAGTCTTACGGCGTGTCCCAGACAAGGCTTGCAATCATGGCTGGTATCAGCCGTGAACACCTAAACCGTATCGAAGCGGGCAAGGTAACGCTCACGGACGATATGCAGGACAAGCTCATGGAAGCGGTCGAGAAATTCAATCCCGACGCTCCCATGTTTCTGCTGTTCGACTATGTGCGTATCCGTTTCCCCACGCTGGATATACAGCACGTTATCAGAGATATATTGAAGCTCAATGTTGACTATATGCTCCATGAGGACTACGGACACTACAAATACACCGAGCATTACTATCTGGGTGATGTGTTCGTCTATACTTCACAAGATGAGGAAAAAGGCACGCTTCTGGAACTGAAAGGAAAAGGCTGTCGCCAGTTTGAAAGCTATCTGCTGGCACAGGGGCGTAGCTGGTATGACTTCCTCATGGACGCACTCATTGAGGGCGGTGTGATGAAACGCCTTGACCTTGCCATTAACGACAGGGCGGGCATACTGGATATTCCAGATCTGACCGCCAAATGCAACCGTGAGGAATGTGTTTCCCTGTTCCGTTCTTTCAAGTCCTATGCTTCTGGTGAGCTGGTGAAGCACAACGAGCAGGACAAGGCGGGCATGGGACACACGCTGTATATCGGTTCTCTGAAATCAGAGGTCTACTTCTGCTGTTACGAGAAGAACTACGAACAGTACGCAAAGCTGGGAATACCGCTTGAGGAAGCACCCATAAAGAACCGCTTCGAGATACGATTGAAAGATGAAAGAGCCTATTATACCGTCCGTGAACTGTTGACACATTATGACGCAGAACAGACGGCTTTTTCTATCATCAATCACTATATCCGCTTTGTGGACAGAGAGCCAGAGAAGCGAAAGACAGACTGGAAGCTCAATGACCGCTGGGCGTGGTTTATCGGGAAAGACCGCCCGCCTATCAAATTGACGACAGACCCAGAGCCTTACACGCTGGAAAGGACGCTGGGCTGGATAAGCCGACAGGTCGCCCCGACTTTAAAAATGCTGAAAAAGATAGACGCTGGCAACAGCACAAGCTATCTGAAAGAGATTGAGGACAACGCAAAGCTGACGGAAAAGCACTTGCAGATAATCCGACAGCAGACAGCGGACACAGAGGAACTTATCACAGAATAAAGGAGAAATTTGATTATGGCAGAACTTGTCAAGGACTTGGTGCTGGTATCGCTGGGAATGGGTATCGGTGTCGTCCTTATGTGTATCGCACAGGTCAGCAAAATGGATGACGAGCAAATGGAAGAAATCAAAAAAGAAAGGATTGATAAAGAATGAATTTCGGACAGAACTTATACAACTGGTTTTTAAGCAACGCCCAGAGCTTGGTGCTTATGGCAATCGTGGTAATCGGTATCTACTTAGGATTTAAGAGAGAGTTTTCTAAGTTAATCGGCTTCCTTGTGATTGCCTTAATCGCCGTCGGGCTGGTATTCAATGCAGGCGGTGTCAAGGACGTGCTGTTAGAGCTGTTCAACCGTATCATTGGAGCGTAGCCGATCGCTAAAAGCGGTTACTCCATTGGAGATCAACCGCTTTTTCTATACTCAAATTTCAGATTGGAGTGATTGATTGAAAGATATTTTTACGGATATGCAGGCAAAAATCGGGTGTCCGTATCTCTCCGACCTGCCCTACTACAAGCGTGCGGTCTGGTTTGAAATGAAACGCCTTTGCCTGTCCGACTACCCTAAGAAACAGTTGGAAGATTTTTCACGCTATGTATTCGGTGTGCCTTACACCGTCATACAGGAAGCGTTACAAAGAAAGGACGTGATGAAACATGGAAGAAATGCGTGTGCAGATTGAAGCCAGAGAGCCGACAGACGGAGAAATCAGAGCTTTTTGGTTCACCTTGCCTATCGACACAGAACAGGTGGAAGAACTGCTGGGGATTGATGTAGATACGAACTATTACTCTATCACGGGTAAGGAGCTTCCCTTTGCTGATGAAGTGCAGGAAGATACCACCATTGAAAGGCTCGACGACCTGTACCATACCTACGAAAATCTACCCTCTGACTTGAAAGAGGACTACGGGGAGCTGATGTGCTATTTCACCGACCTTGACGAATTGCACCGATACAGAAACGACATCGTTCATTATTCGTGGTGTAAGAACATGACGGACGTTGCCCGCCACATACTGAACAATGACCCAGATTTTACTTCCCTTAGTGAGAGCGTCACCCGCTATTTCGATTATGAAGCCTACGGGCAGTATCTTGACGACAACGGACGCTTTGTGGAAACCGACCACGGTATCTATGAGCTTCCGTAGAAAAGAGGTGTGCCTGTGGTTGACGACATGAGGGTGTATATCGCTAATCTTGGCAAGTACAACGAGGGCGAACTTGTCGGTGATTGGTTCTCTTTTCCAATCGACGAGGAAGATGTAGCGGAGCGTATCGGGCTGAACAGCACTTATGAAGAATACGCTGTCCATGATACCGACAACTTTCCCATTGAAATCGGGGAGTATATCTCCATTGAAGAACTCAACGAGATGTACGACATGATTTGTGAGCTTCCCGACTATATCACGGACGCTCTGGACGAGTTTGTTTCCTACTATGGAAGTCTGGAAGAAGTCTACGAGAATAAGGACGAGATTTATTATTATCCAGACTGCGAGGACATGACCGACGTTGCCTATTACTTCATTGACGAGTTGCAGGTATTGGGACAGATACCGCTACCGTTGCAGAACTATATCGACTATGAAGCATACGGCAGGGACTTATCCATAGAGGGGACGTTCATTGAAACAAGCCGAGGGATATGCGAGATACCATATTAGAGCTGGCAGATTAGCGACAGGCAACGTCGCTACTGACAGCTTTTTCTATCAAGGACAGTCTGAAAACGGCTGTCCTTTTCCATTACAACGAAAGGAGCTGAAACGAATTGAAGAAGATTAAGAGCTACACGGGTATCTGGAACGTGGAGAAAGTCTTATACGCAATCAATGATTTTACTCTCCCGTTTCCCGTTACCTTTACCCAGATAACGTGGTTTGTCATCACAGAGTTTGCTGTCATTCTCTTAGGGGACTTACCGCCGTTATCGTTTATCGAGGGGGCATTTCTGAAATACTTCGGTATTCCCGTCGCCCTCACATGGTTTATGAGCCAAAAGACCTTTGACGGCAAGAAGCCTTACAGCTTCTTAAAATCGCAGATTACGTTTGCCCTGCGACCAAAAGTGACCTATGCAGGAAAAGCCGTGAAGCTGGAAAAGGGAGTGTTCAGCGAACCCGTCACGGCGGTTAGGAGTGTGATGTATGTTCCCGATTAAGTATATCGACAACAACCTTGTCTGGAACAAGGACAATGAGGTATTCGCCTACTATGAGCTGATACCGTATAACTATTCTTTTCTGTCAGCGGAGCAGAAATTTATCGTCCATGACAGCTTCCGTCAGCTTATCGCGCAGTCCCGTGAGGGAAAGATACACGCCTTGCAGATAGCGACGGAAAGCTCCATAAGAAGCATACAGGAGCAGTCAAAAAAGCTGGTGACGGGGCGACTTCGTGATGTGGCGATACAGAAGATAGACGAACAGACAGAAGCGTTAGTAAGCATGATTGGGGACAATCAAGTGGACTACCGCTTTTTTATCGGCTTCAAGCTCATTGTGACAGAGGAAAAAGTGAGCCTTGAAAGCATGAAGAAATCGGCATTTTTGACATTCAAGGAATTTCTAAATGAGGTCAACCATACGCTGATGAACGACTTTATCTCCATGCCAGATGATGAAATCAACCGCTACATGAAAATGGAAAAACTGCTGGAAAATAAAATCTCCCGCCGTTTCAAGTTCCGACGCTTGGATAAGAACGACTTCGGGTATCTTATCGAGCATATCTACGGCAGGGACGGTATAGCGTATGAGGACTACGAGTATTCGCTTCCAAAGAAGAAACTGAAAAAGGCAACGCTTATCAAGCAGTACGACCTTATCCGTCCGACCCGCTGTCTGATAGAGGAAAGCCAGCGATACTTGCGTCTGGAACATGAGGACAGCGAGAGCTTCGTGTCCTACTTTACCGTCAATGCGATTGTGGGCGAGCTGGATTTTCCGTCGTCGGAAATCTTCTATTTCCAGCAACAGCAGTTCACCTTTCCTGTTGATACGAGCATGAATGTGGAAATCGTGGGAAACAGAAAAGCGTTATCGACTGTCCGCAACAAGAAAAAAGAGCTGAAAGATTTGGACAACCACGCCTATCAGTCTGGAAGCGAAACCAGCTCAAACGTGGTGGACGCATTAGACAGCGTGGACGAGCTGGAAACCGACCTCGACCAGAGCAAGGAAAGTATGTATAAACTTTCTTACGTTATCCGTGTGTCAGCTCCCGACCTTGACGAGCTGAAACGACGCTGTGATGAGGTCAAGGACTTCTACGACGACCTCAATGTAAAGTTAGTTCGTCCCGCTGGGGATATGCTGGGGCTTCACTCTGAATTTCTCCCCGCCAGCAAGCGTTACATCAATGACTATGTGCAGTATGTGAAATCCGACTTTCTGGCAGGGCTTGGCTTTGGGGCGACCCAGCAGTTAGGAGAAAATACAGGTATCTATATCGGCTATTCCGTAGATACAGGAAGAAACGTCTATTTACAGCCCTCTCTTGCTTCACAGGGTATCAAGGGGACAGTCACCAATGCTCTGGCTTCCGCTTTTGTCGGTTCGCTGGGCGGTGGGAAATCATTCTGCAACAATCTGATTGTCTATTATTCCGTCCTCTTTGGCGGACAGGCGGTCATTCTCGACCCTAAATCAGAGCGTGGCAACTGGAAAGAAACGCTTCCAGAGATAGCCCATGAAATCAATATCGTCAACCTTACCAGCGATAAGGAAAACGCAGGGCTTCTTGACCCGTTCGTGATTATGAAGAATGTAAAGGACGCTGAAAGTCTGGCAATAGACACTCTCACATTCCTTACGGGGATTTCCTCTAGGGACGGCGAGAAATTCCCTGTCCTTAGAAAAGCGGTGCGAGCCGTGACCCAGAGCGATCAGCGAGGACTTCTCCATGTGATAGACGAGCTACGCAGAGAGGACACGGCGATAGCCCGCAATATTGCCGACCATATCGACAGCTTTACGGACTATGACTTTGCACATCTGCTGTTCTCTGACGGTTCGGTTAAGAACGCTATCAGCTTGGACAACCAGCTCAATATCATACAGGTGGCAGACTTGGTACTTCCCGACAAGGACACGACCTTTGAGGAATACACCACCATTGAACTGCTGTCCGTGGCTATGCTGATTGTCATTAGTACGTTTGCCCTTGACTTTATCCACAGTGACAGAAGCATTTTTAAAATCGTGGATTTAGATGAAGCGTGGGCGTTCCTCAACGTGGCACAGGGCGAAACCCTCTCTAACAAGCTGGTGCGTGCGGGACGTGCTATGCAGGCTGGCGTGTACTTTGTTACGCAATCCTCTGGCGACGTGTCCAAAGAGAGCCTAAAGAACAATATCGGTCTGAAATTTGCCTTTAGAAGTACCGACATCAATGAGATAAAGCAGACCCTTGAATTTTTCGGTATCGACAAGGACGACGAGAACAACCAGAAACGACTTCGTGACTTGGAGAACGGACAATGCCTGCTTCAAGATTTGTACGGGCGTGTGGGCGTGGTGCAGATACACCCTGTCTTTGAAGAATTGTTGCACGCCTTTGATACCAGACCGCCCGTGAAAAGCGAGGTGGAGTGATGAAAGATAAGATAAAGGGGCTTCTGACAAGAAAGAAGCTCTTTCGCTTTTTCAAGATTGCTCTGATAGTCATTTTTACCTCTATCTTGTTTCTCTCTCTGTTCGGTACGGTGGCTCACGCAACGGGTCTTGTTGATGATACGGTCAATGCGGACAACCTGTATTCACAGTATCCTTTGGAGAATTACCAGCTTGACTTCTATGTGGACAATAGCTGGGGATGGCTTCCGTGGAACTGGCTGGACGGTATCGGAAAGAGCGTGCAGTACGGCTTGTACTGTATCACCAACTTTATCTGGACTATCAGCCTGTATCTAAGCAACGCCACGGGGTACGTCGTCCAGCAGGCGTATAAACTGGACTTCATCAACGACATGGCAGACAGTATCGGAAAGAGCATACAGACCCTAGCGGGTGTGACGGAAAACGGCTTCGGAAGCACAGGCTTTTATGTAGGCTTCCTGCTTCTCATTATCCTTGTGGTGGGTATCTATGTAGCCTACACGGGACTTATCCAGCGAGAAACCAGCAAGGCATTACACGCCGTTATCAACTTCGTTGTGGTGTTCGTGCTGTCCGCTTCCTTTATCGCCTACGCTCCCGACTATATCAAGAAAATCAATGACTTTTCTTCGGATATTTCCACGGCTTCGCTGGATTTGGGAACAAAAATCATGCTCCCCGACAGCGACAGTGAGGGAAAAGACAGCGTGGACTTGATAAGGGACAGCCTGTTTTCCATACAGGTACAACAGCCGTGGCTACTCCTGCAATTCGGCAACAGTGATATAGAGGAAATCGGGGCTGACCGTGTGGAAGCTCTGGTATCTGCCAGTCCGTCAGCAGACGACGGGGCGACCCGTGAGGACGTAGTGAAAACGGAAATCGAGGATAACGACAACGACAATCTGACGATACCGCAGGTCATCAACCGTCTGGGAATGGTGTTCTTCCTGCTCATCTTCAATCTGGGGATAACGATATTCGTGTTCCTGCTTACGGGTATGATGATATTTTCCCAGATACTTTTTATCATCTTCGCTATGTTCCTGCCTATCAGTTTTCTTTTAAGCATGATACCCAGCTATGAGAACATGGCGAAACAGGCAATCGTGCGAGTGTTCAATACGATTATGACTAGGGCTGGGATAACACTTATTGTTACGGTGGCTTTCAGTATTTCCAGTATGTTCTACAACATCTCTACCGATTACCCGTTCTTTATGATTGCGTTCTTACAGATAGTCTGCTTTGCGGGTATCTACATGAAGCTGGGCGACCTTATGAGTATGTTCAGCTTAAATGCTGGGGACAGCCAGAGCATGGGACGCAGGATATTCCGCCGTCCGTATCTGTTCATGCGACACAGGGCTAGGCGTATGGAACACCGTATCGCAAGGGCGGTTGGAAAAGGAAGTATGGTCGGTGCTGGAACGGGAGCTATGGCGGGAGCGGTTCTTTCTTCTGCTGGAAGCAAACAATCCCATGCCGGCACGACCCGCAAGCGTGACAATACTTCTTTCGGAAGCCGAGCGGGTTCAGCCGTGGGTGCGGTGCTTGATACGAAAAACAAGGTCAAGGACAAGGCAACGGCTGTCAAGGAGAATATCAAGGATATGCCGACCCAGACCGCCTATGCCTTGCACTCCGCAAAGGAAAAGGCAAAGGAAAATGTGTCCGACTTCAAGCGTGGCATTGTGCAGGGACAGGAAACCAGACAGAGCCAGCGTGCCGACAAACTCCAACAGCACAGACAGAATATCGCTGACAAGCGTATGGAGCTTCAAAAAGCACAGGAAGCAAAACAAGCTGGCAGAACGACGGACGGATCAGCGACAACAGGAGCTACCCGTCCCCATGACAGACCTGTCACCGCTTCTAAGACCGACACAGGAAAAGCACAGGAAATCAAGCGTCCTGTCACCACGGATAAGGTACATACCGAGCCGACGAAAGCACAGCCTGTCAAGGAGCGTCCGCTTGCTTCAAAATCTGCTGAACCTGTATTGCAGAAACACGGAACAAGGCTCAATGGTGTGGAGCTGAACCAGCAGACCACCAGAAAGGAGCGAAACATCAAGAAAGCGACCCTAAACATAACAGGAAAGAAAGGACGTAAGAAATGAAGCTAAGACATATCGCCCTTATCGGCAGTCTGTTTCCCTTTCTTCTTGCGATAGTGCTTTTCTTTGGCGTGCTTATCAGTGCCGAGGACGACGACGGGGGCGGTGGTTCTTCCTCATGGGTAACGGGCATGAACCTGTCCGCAGAGGTGTTGAAACATCAGCCTATGGTAGAGAAATACGCTAAAGAGTACGGTATTTCCGAGTACGTCCCCTATCTGCTGGCAATCATACAGGTGGAAAGTGGCGGGACAGCCGAGGACGTTATGCAGAGTTCCGAGAGCATGGGCTTACCGCCTAACTCCCTTGATACGGAAAACTCAATCAAGCAGGGGTGCAAGTATTTTGCGTCCCTGCTTTCTTCAGCAGAAAGTCAAGGCATAGAGGATATAAACGTGGTGGTACAGTCCTATAACTATGGCGGTGGCTATATCGGCTATGTGGCTAAGAACGGGAAAAAGCACAGCTTCACGCTGGCAGAGAATTTCGCCCGTGACAAGTCGGGTGGAACAAAAGTCACCTACACGAACCCTATCGCTGTTGCCCGCAATGGTGGCTGGCGTTACGGGTACGGGAATATGTTCTATGTGGAGCTTGTCAGCCAGTATCTTACTGTCAGTCAAGTATCGGGCGAGCTGGCACAAAAGATAATGAATGAAGCTCTGAAATATCAAGGCTGGGACTATGTGTACGGCGGGAGCAATCCTAACACTTCTTTTGACTGTTCGGGGCTGGTTCAATGGTGTTATGGAAAAGCTGGTATCAGTCTGCCGAGAACGGCACAGGCACAGTATGACGCTACCCAGCATATCCCTCTTTCACAGGCACAGGCTGGGGATTTAGTGTTCTTCCACAGTACCTACAATGCGGGGACGTATGTAACCCACGTCGGTATCTATGTGGGAAATAACCAGATGTACCACGCTGGCGACCCGATAGGCTACGCCGACCTTACAAGCTCCTACTGGCAACAGCATTTGATAGGGGCTGGCAGAATTAAGCAATAGAAAGGAATGGAAATCATGTTCAAGAAGAAAGAAAAACCGATAAAGGAAAAGAAAGTCCGCACTATGAAAGTGGGGACGCATAAGAAGTCCGTCATTGCCCTCTGGGTGGTGCTTATCGCAAGTGTGAGCTTTGGTGTGTATAAGAATTTTACCGCTATCGACCAGCACACCATGCATGAAATAGAAACCATACAGCTCCGCTTGAATGACACCAACGGCATAGAAAATTTCGTGAAGAATTTCTGTAAATCCTACTACACATGGAGCAACAGCAAGGAAGCAATCGAAGCAAGGACACAGGCTATCAGTGCCTATCTGACACAGGAATTGCAGGATTTGAATGTTGATACGGTGAGAACGGATATACCGACCAGCTCCACGGTCACGGACGTATTTATCTGGAACGTGGCACAGTCTGGGGAGAACGCTTTTACTGTTACCTACGAAGTAGATCAGCAGATAAAAGAGGGCGACCAGACAAGGAATGTATCAGAAACCTATACCGTGACCGTTCATGTGGACGCTGACGGGGATATGGTGATTATCCAGAACCCGACCCTTGCTCCTGCTATGGAAAAATCCAGCTACGAACCAAAGGCACAGGAAGCAGATAACAGCGTGGACGCTGATATCACGGCAGACGCTACGGCGTTTCTGGAAACATTCTTCAAGCTGTACCCGACCGCTACGGACAAAGAGCTTGCCTACTATGTAGAGGGAAACGCCCTTGAACCGATAAACGGGGACTACCTTTATTCCGAGCTTGTCAATCCTGTATTCACGGCTGACGGCGACAGTGTGAAAGTGAGTGTTGCGGTGAAGTTTATCGACAATCAGACAAAAGCGACACAGATTTCACAGTATGAACTGACGCTTCATAAGGATAGCAACTGGAAGATTGTTTAAATTTATGATGAAAATTGTGAGCTGTAGCTTTACTGGCTACAGCTCATTTTTCCAGTATGATATGGCTCGTTCCTCTTAACTTTTGTTAGTATAGCTTGTTTCACATTCTGTAAACCCATTTACGGTCAAAAGAATAATTGCTATAATAGCTCGTATAAATGATTGCCAATAAAATCTGTAATTAAATCAATTTTTCTGATATAAGGAGATAAATGAACAATGAAAAAAACAGTTTTGATTTTAGAAGATGATACTGACTTAGCGGAGGGGATAGAATTATCTTTGCAAAGTGAAGAATTAAATTTCGTAATATGTTCTACAATTGCAGATGCAAGGACAGTTATACCTAAACAAAAAATTGATTTAATGATTTTTGACATCAATCTTCCTGATGGTAACGGATTAGAATTTTGTCGTGAAATAAAGCGGAAAGTGTCAATTCCGATTGCCCTGCTTACTGCAAAAGATATGGAATTAGATATTGTAAAAGGACTTGAAAGTGGTGCAGATGATTACATTACGAAACCCTTTAGTCTAATGGTTCTTCGTGCCAGAATCAGAGCTTTGCTTAGAAGAAGTCCTGCAAGAAATGAGCCGGAATATAAAGATTCTATTTTCCTGTTTCGTTTTGAAACAATGGAATTTTATAAAAACGGTATATCAATAGAATTAAGTAAAACAGAACAACGAATACTATATCTTCTAACATCAAATCCAAATATAATTATAACTAGAGAACGTTTATTGGAATGGGTATGGCCTGAGGGGACAGAATATGTGGAAGATAATGCTCTATCCGTTGCTATAAGACGGCTAAGAGATAAACTGGAAGATGATTCTTCCAATCCTCAATATATTAAAACAGTATACGGAAAGGGTTATATGTGGGAGAATTTATAAATGAATATATATGCTATCTTGATTTTAGCCGTCATTATAAATATTATACTTTTATATCTGATAATCCGCTGGTATAGAAACAAATTGTTTGCGCAATATCAAAATTTTCTTGATAAAACAGACGAAATATTAAGTGGAAAAAGGATAGACCTTTCATATGATGAATCACTTGATTCTGCAATTTCTGAACGTCTCCATCGGATTATGGAAATATCCCATATGCAAAAAGAAATTGCTGAGGAGGAAAGGGATATTATAAAATCTTTGATTACGAATATCAGCCATCAGATTAGGACTCCTCTTGCGAATATTACTTTATATACAGGTCTGCTCAAAGAACGGATAAGTGATTCAAAATCTACTCGATTGGCAGACAAAATAGAAAATAATGCAGGAAAATTAAATTTTTTTATGAAAGAGTTGCTTAAATCTTCTTATGCTGAGCAAGAAATTATTTCCGTGTCTCCTAAAATTGTTGACTTAGATACTGTGATTAAAAAAAGCTGTCAATCTGTAGAATTAGACGCAATGAAAAAAGACATTCAGCTTATTTCAGAATATCATACCTACAAAGTATATGCTGATTTAAAATGGACAGAAGAGGTTTTTACAAATATCCTTGAAAATGCGATAAAATACTCTCCTAATGGGACAACTGTAACTATTCAATCTATTTTATATGAATCTTTTGTTTGTGTTCAGATTGTTGATAATGGTATCGGTATTCCAGAGGAAGAACAGGGGAAAATATTCCAAAGATTTTACAGAGGTTCAAATGTAACAGACAAACAGGGATTTGGAATCGGATTATATTTAGCTAGAGAAGTCTTAAGAAAACAGCAGGGATATATAAAAGTAAAATCCACATTGAATAGAGGAACAACTGTCGAGGTTTTCTTATCACGTGAAGATTTCTAATCAAACGAATCAAGGCTTTTTTCTCAATCTTGAATTGTGTCAGAAGTGTCACTTTTGAGAAAGATTTGAGAAAGAAGTCTTTGTTATTCTGTGAACAAACAAAGAAAGGAAGATAAAAAATGAATATTCTATCAGTTAGAAATCTAAAAAAATATTATCAGATGGGAAAAAACACGGTAAAAGCATTAGACGGTATAGACCTGGATATTCAAGAGGGCGAATTTCTGGCAATTGTAGGAACGTCAGGAAGTGGAAAATCCACATTATTGCATATGCTTGGAGGTTTAGACAATCCTACTTCTGGCGAAGTGTTGATTGATGGGAAAGATATTTCCAGATTGTCCCGTGATGAATTAACGATTTACAGAAGAAGAAAAATTGGATTTGTTTTTCAAAATTATAATCTTCTTCCACTAATGAATGTATATGAAAATATTGTACTTCCGATAAAACTGGACGGAGTTAAGCCGGACGAAGATTATATTGAAGAAATACTTCGATTATTAAAATTAGAGAGTAAGAAGTATTCTATGCCGAATCAATTATCCGGCGGACAGCAACAAAGAGTAGCATTGGCAAGAGCATTAGCAACTAAACCAGCAATTATTCTTGCTGATGAACCGACTGGAAATCTTGACAGCCGGACAAGTCAAGACGTTTTAGGTTTGATGAAAATATCTAGCCAAAAGCTGGCACAAACAATTGTGATGATAACACACAATGATGAAATTGCTCAAATGGCAGACAGGATTATCCGTCTGGAAGATGGAAAAATCGTGAGAGGTGGTGAGTAAAATGCTCAAAGTCAATAATAAAAAAGTAATAAACGACCTTGCAAAGACAACATACTCGGCACATAAAAAACGAAATGTCTTGACAATTTTGGCTATCTTCCTAACGACTTTCTTAATATGCACAATAATATCTATTGGATTAAGTTATTGGGATACAGTAGCACTCCGTCAACAAAGAATGCAGGGTATGGATTATGATATAGAATTAACGGAGCCCAGGAACGATCAAGTGTCCGCAATCCGTAAAATGGAAAATGTGAAGTACGCAGGACTTAGCGTGAAATGCGCAGTTTTGTCTAAATATGAAGATAAAGAATTGGATAAAGTAAGATTATTTTGGTTAGACAATACCTGCTGGGAAAAACAGACAATTCCTGCTCTGGATTATTATAAAGGAGATTATCCAAAAAAAGAAAATGAAATTATGCTCTCACAGAGCGCCTTAAACTCTATGGGAATTAAAAATCCTGAAGTGGGTATGGAACTGCCTTTGTTGTATCAGACTTTAGCAGAAAATAGTGATAACGGAGATACAGCAAAAACGTTTATACTGAGTGGCTGGTTTCTGGATTATTCAGGGACAGATAAAGGATATGTTTCAGAAGAATTTTATCAGACAACCGGAGTTCTTCAGACAGATCTGACGCAGGGAGAATTAAAAATTTCTCTAAAAAATCCTCTTTATTCCGAGAGTGATATTACAGAAATGCAGAACCAGATTAATATGTCAGGAAAACAAATTATTGAAGCGGATTATGATACGATTTCAAACTTCTGTAAGACTATTATCGGGCTTTTTGTGTTGCTGTTGCTTATTTTTATGAGTGGATATCTGTTTATTTATAATACGTTGTATATTTCTGTAAATAAAGATATACGTTATTATGGACAACTTAAAACAATCGGTACTACTTCTATTCAGATTAAAAGAATGATAAACAGGCAGATATTGTGGAACACGGTAATTGGAATCCCTCTGGGATTGATTTGTTCTGCCATAGTAGGCAAATTTGTAATTCCGCAGGTATTACACGCTCTTAATCCTACAATTATGCCGGGTGATGTTGAAGCAGTATCGGTGTGGGTATTTATCATAGCGTCTGTGTTTTCTTTTGCGACAACAGTAATCAGCAGTCGAAAACCTGCAAAAATAGCTATGAATTGCTCTCCTGTCGAAGCGATAAAATACATTGGAAATTCTTCTTCAAACAGGAAAAATAAAATTAGAAATGGTGGCGATATACGCTCAATGGTAAGAATAAATTTGTTCCGTGATAAGAAACAATTTGGGGTTATCATGTGTTCTTTGAGTTTGGCATTGTCGTTGTTTTTGATAATCAATACTGTTATTTATGCGAATAATGCAACGAACATTTTGAATCATTCCTATGATTATGATTTGATGATTTTAAACCAAACTTTACTTTCTGATAATGAAGAACAAGTTATCACAAATGATTTAATTGAAAACATAAAGAATTTAAATGGCGTGAAAGATGTTAGAACTTTGGAATCTACAACGGCAACTGTGCCATATCAGGAAGATACATACGGAGAATATTATAAAGAATTATATCAATCCAGATATACTCCTGGCAATTATGATAAAGACATAAGTATGTATAAGCAACAGGCGGATTATAACAATAATATGTTTAGTTGTAGAATTGTAGGAATTGATGATTTAGAATTTGAACAGTTAAATCAAAAGTTAGAGACTCCACTTGATAAGGAATCTTTTGATAATGGAGAAATAGCCTTTGCTTCTAAAATATTTACTGAAGGAGATAATGGCATAGTTGGCAAGAAAGTCAGGTTTTCTATTCCAACGGGTTATAATCCAAAAGAGGAAGAAACCATTGAAATCGGAGCTTTGACAGATTTTCCAGCTTATTATTCCGCCGGTTACAGTCCAGATTTGATTGTCAGTGATGATTATTTTGAGAAAATAGTACAACAGCCATTGATTGAAATGATTAAAATTGATTACAAAGAAGCATTTTCTAAAAATACAGAAGATTCAATCATGAATTTGATAAAAGACAGTAAGGTCTTATCTGTCGATTCAAAATTGAGCCAGTATTCAGATATGAAAAATTCAGAGAATCAAATTACAGTTTTTGGGGGAAGTATCGGACTGATTGTTATGTTGCTTGCAATTTCAAACTATTTGAATATGATGTCTGCAAGCATACAAAACCGCTCAAAAGAATTTGCCATTTTAGAAAGTATCGGTATGACCAGACAGCAAATAAAAAAGATGGTTGTTTCTGAAAGCTTATGCTATACGATTTTATCTATTGCTATTGCAATGATAATAGGATTACCAGCAAGTTACTTCGTATTTGAAAATCTTAATATATATGCGATTCCATTTGTTTTTCCGATGATAAAAAATTTGATTTTGTTCTTAGTCATTATTACAATTTGCGTGATATCGACTTTATTGATTTTGAGAAAAACGAAAAATGAAAGCATAATAGAATTACTACGACAAGATGAAATGTAATCAAATCATTTACAAGGAAAATTAAAAGTAAAGGTGATACTATGGGAAAATATTAATTGCAGAATTTACGGATAAAGAAGAACATCTTTTTAATCAGTTAGTGGAATGGCTGTCAGATACTTTATGTACTACACCAGTTTCTCTGAGCAAGAAATATAACGATTTAGATGTAAACTGTTTCACTCGCATTGTCACCGATGACAAAGGAAATAAAATACATCTGACCGCTAAAGAATTTGACCTGCTGTATTTCCTTTCCAGCCACAAAGGACAGGTGTTTACAAAAGAACAGATTTACGAAAAAGTGTGGGGATATGACAATGCACCAGACGCAAACAATCTTTCTTCGTTCATCAGAAAGTTAAGATTGAAAATTGAACCACACCCAGACAATCCACGATATATTATTACTGTCTGGGGTGTGGGATATAAATTCAGCGGAGAAGAAAAACCGTAGCTGTATTTCACAATCCATTGTGATCTGCATGCTACGGTTTTATCTATTAAACTGATTTCTGACTTCTTTGTCCCTACGCATGGCTGATTTTGCACATTTCAGCAGGTCAACTAAAAATCGGGTTTCGTATTCGTCGCAATCATCAAAAATCTCTTTTGCTTCTCCTTTGAAAATATTCTGTGAAGCAAGTACATTATCACATAGGAGAACATCAACTGATACGGAAAGAGCATTGGCAATCTCAATCAGTGTAGGCAGGCTGACTTTCGTTTTCCCTGTTTCCACGTTGCTCATGTGGGCTGGGGTAATATCTATAAGGTCTGCGACGGCTTCCTGTGTTATGCCTTTCTTAATTCGTGCTATCTTGATACGCTGTCCGATTGCTTTATAGTCTATTTCCACAGTTTTCCTCTCCTCGTATTATAAAGTAGTAGTATTTATAGACCCTCTCCAAGGTCTGTATGCTATTTCCATCATAACCATTCTTTACCTTTTCTACAGGTATGGTTATGATATATAAGATGCTGTGGACTGGTGTTTCCTCTCTACCACTTTGATGGTTTCAGAAAGTGTCCAGCCACAGTCTCTTTGCTTGATTGTTAATCAGTTAGATACCGCATGACGGTTTATTTAGAACGAGTTCACAACTGCGAAGAGCAACTGTGGTTCTAAAACAGTGTCAAATATATTCAAAGGAGATTTGCCATGATTTATATTGGTATTGATGTTGCAAAAGACAAACACGATTGTTTTATCACAAACTCAGAAGGAGAAGTGCTTTTTAACGCATTTACTATTCCAAACAATGCGGATGGTTTCCATGACCTCTTTCAAAAGATTTCTTCCTTAACAAATGATTTTTCTAACGTAAAAGTAGGACTGGAAGCTACCGGACACTACAATTACAATCTGTTAGGTTTTCTCATTGATAAAGGTCTCCCCACCTTTGTCATCAACCCTTTGCATACCAATCTGTTTCGTAAAAGTCTTAGCCTTAGACAGACAAAAACCGATAAAGTGGATGCCCATACGATTGCTCTTATGATGATGTCTGGAGTAAACTTACAGTCCTACTCAAACACATCTTATCACAACGAAGAGCTTAAGTCATTAACCAGATACAGGTTTGATAAAGTACAAGAACGAGCAAAACTGAAAACTTCTATCTCACGCCTTGTTAACATCCTTTTCCCTGAACTGGAAAAACTTGTTCCTAGTCTTCACATGGTTTCTATATACGCACTCTTAGCCGAGTTTCCTTCTTCTGCTCAGATTGCTTCATGCCATCTGACTCGCCTCACAAATCTGCTGGCGAATGCTTCTAAGGGACACTACAATAAGGAAAAAGCCATAGAAATCCGAAATGCCGCCAAACATTCCATCGGTTCAAATATGCCTGCAAAATCTCTTGAACTAAAGCACACAATTCGGCTTATTCAGGAATTAACTTCTGAGATTGATGAAATAGAATGCTTCATTAAATCCATTATGGACGAAATCCGCTCTCCAATTCTTTCCATCCCCGGTATCAATTACCGAATGGGTGCGATGATCATTGCTGAGATTGGCGACTTCAACCGTTTTAGTTCCCCTGACAAGATACTTGCCTATGCAGGACTTTCTCCCTCTACTTACCAATCAGGTCAGCTTGACGGCTGTTATTCTCACATGGAAAAGCGTGGTTCCCGTTACCTCCGCTATGCGCTGTTTAATG
>ERZ506979.517-NODE-517-length-23917-cov-27.634733_pt1 | contig 23917 bp, 32 predicted proteins | sample MGYA00512887_ERZ506979 | MGnify/ENA metagenome assembly ERZ506979 | reverse complement strand
GAGTTTGTCTCCAACTGTTTAAAGGAAATATAGGAGGAGGTAAATTTACTCATGAAGAATATCAGAACTGTATCTCGTCAGGAATATGATGCAGAAGTTGAGGATAAAATCCAGAAGCTTACAAAATATGCATATATCACACAGGGAGACTTGGCAGAGATTATTGGATGTTGCAGTGCAACTGTTAAAACAGAGTTGAATAAGCTTGGTGTTGAATCCAATTGCTTTGGATGGCCAACAACTAAAGTAATCAATGTACTAGGCTTGCAGCCTTATTTGGATAACCTGATCAAGCTGCGTAAGTCATGCAGAGCATAAAAAAGACCACTTCAAAGGAAAGTGGCCATATCAAAATTAACAACTAAATTATAAATTATTTTCTCGGGTTCTGCAACCTGGGTATCACCACAAATGGACGTGATCCGCACTCGCTTTCTACATAATGTATTTTTTGCTCTAGCACGTCAAAAAAATTAATGGATTGTTTTATTTAACTTATCTTCCTTTTTAACAAGACTTACGCGGATTGTGGTATCTAGGTTGCAGGATTCGAGATAGAACTAGCAAGGAGAAAAAGAATATGAGTACTAGAGAGTCAACTTACTATTTAGTTAGTAAAGACTATTCAACAATAATTAAAACTCTAAGCTCTAATGAATTGGCTAATTTATTAAAAGTTAAAAGAGAGAGCTTGAGTTCAAAGCTTGTTCATATCAAGGACTTCAACGGCTATCCAATAGCGCAGGAATAGCGCCTATGGAACAGGGATACATAAAATTATTCCGTCAAATTGTGGATTGGGAATGGTATGACGACATTCCAACGTGTAGATTGTTTATTCACTTACTTTTGAAAGTGAATCACGCTGATCGCAATTGGCAAGGAAAGAAAATAGAGAGAGGCTCGTGCATCACTAGCTTTGCTAGTTTAAGTACTGAAACAAATTTGAGCGTCGAACAAATAAAAAGAGCCTTAAAAAATCTACAAAAAACAGGTGAGATTAAGAAAATCTCAACAAACCAAAACACACTCATAATCGTTACAAAATACGATGATTATCAGTGTTTTGCTAACGTTGACAACAAGCAAACAACAAACGAACAACACGAGGACGACATGCAGAAAACAAACGAGCAACAAACGGACAACAAACAAACAACAACAAACAATAATGTAAAGAATATAAAGAATGATAAGAATAATAATAATTTATATTGTTCTTCTGACGAAGAACAGGAAATTATTAAAACAATCATTCAAATGCTTAATGTCGAAACAGATAAGGAATTCTCTCCTGATACTAAATTAACTAGAAAGTTGATTCAGGATAAATTGAATGCTGGATATAGCTTAGCAGACTTTAAATGCGTCATTGAAAAGAAATGTGATGCATGGATATCTGATCCAATCATGAAATCTTATTTGAAGCCGAGTGTTTTGTTTGGTGATAAGTTTGATGAATATTTGAACGAGTAAACAAATGAATCAAATTTTAATAGCAGAAGCAATCGCGATTATTTACGCAGTATTTTTAATCGAATCTCTTCCTCAGGACGAATCAATAGTGAAGGATACTTTGAAAATGGTTGTTTTATTAACTTTAATAAATATTTATGAGGTTGTAGTAATTTTGTTTGATTTATAAAGTGAGGTGTTGTGAATGAATATTGTTAAAGCAATTAAATTAGCTAAAAAAAGAAAAATGGGATTTGTAAGAAAAAATAGTCGTGATCACAAAAAAGGCGCTTATTTATATCCAACAAACGTAACGATTTACAAAATTGCTTTGTACTTACCTGGAAGGGATGAGTATATAAGATTTTGGAATCCAATGACAGACGATCTCATGGCTAAGGATTGGATTCTAGTTAAACAAACAAAAGCATTTTTTAAAGCTTATAGTTCTGATGAGTTAAAAGAAATGGAACTTGATGAAATTGCATCAAGAAAGGAAAAATAAAATGAAATTCAATATAGATACAAAGACATTGCTAAATGCAGTAAACAATGTGTCGAAGGTAATTGATAAGGTATCTCCATTGCCTGCGTTAGCAAATTTAAAGATTTGTGTAGAAGAAAAGTCAATTGTGATTACTGGATCCAATGGAACTGCTTCAATGCAGCAGACATTGCCAATGGATACTGGTATTGAAGAATGTGGCCAATGTTTGGTGGATGCTAAATATTTTAGCGAAATCATTCGAAAAGTATCTGGTCAATCAATTGATGTTGATTGCACGGATAATTTAATGCATATCAAGTGTGGGAAAGCTAAGTTTAAATTAACGTGTACAGATGTTTCTGAATATCCAGAAATAGATTTAGATGCACCGGCTAATAAATTATATTGTCCAATCGAAACGTTGCGTGAAGCATTCGAAAAAACATTAGTCTGTATAGCCAGTGGAGGGCCGGTTGCAGTATCGCGCCCAATACTTACAGGTATTCATTTAAGTGTGGATGGCGGTCAGGTTACAATTGTTGGCTCTGATTCGTATCGGTTGAATCGATATGCATTTATTGATATGGATTGCAAGGATACCAGTATTACAATCCCTAGACAGGCTTGTGTGGAATTTTTAAAAACATTTAATGATGAAGTTTCTGTTTTCTATGACGAGAAAAAAATTCAATTTAAAACAAACGATATGATGTATCAGTCGCAGCTTTTAAATGGAACATACCCGGATGTTTCTAGAATCATTCCAAAATCTTGTTTGTATCACGTTGAGATGGATAAGAATGAATTATTAGAAGCAATCAAGCGATGCGATTTTGTGAAATCTGATGGAAAACAAATTGTACATTTGTCGTTTGGTACCGAAGAATCTCATGTGGATTCAAAATCTGAGATGATTGGAGAAACATATGAAGAGCTTGAAACAGTTGAATTGATGTCGGATCCAATCGAATTCAACTTGAACGGAAAGTATTTAAGAGATGCACTTGATGTTATTAATTCTGAAAAAGTTCAGATTACGACTCCAGGAATCGGAAAGCCATTGATTGTTCGTGGTTCGTGCGATGTTTTAAAGTTGATGAGTGTGCTTGTGCCTGTAAAGACATACTAGGAGGTCTGTATGTCTAAATTTGAAGATGAATATAAGGCAATCAAGCAGAATCAAGGATTGAAAACAATCTGTGAATATTTGATGTCACGTAATGAAATGATTTCGAAGTTGGATAATCCTAAGAAGTCTGTCGACGGAATGTGGAATTACATTGTTTCTGAAGCTAAAAAGAAAGCCGTGAAAAACTGTGCAATCATCAGCGATGAAGAAGTGTTTGGCTTGGCCATTCATTACTACGATGAAGAAGATGTCGGCGGTAATGAAGAGCAGCCTTCACGTTTGAATCTTGAATCTGCAAAGGCAATCGTTAAAAAGAGTGTTGATCAAAAGAATAAAGCTAAGAAAGAAGGATCAGAATGGAAGCAGGAAAGTCTGTTTTAGAGAAATTGAAGGTAAAGAAGCTTTCATGGCCAAAAGGAATCGAAGAGTTTATTTTTTCAAAAATGGATTTACGGCTTGCAAAAGAGGCTTATATCCGAACTTATTTTGTCGAAACGCTAGAAATATATTACGGAAAGCTATTAAAACGAATATTTGGATTTCAATTGTTCAAAAATCCAAATCATTCAGTAGAATTGAAAATCCAGGAAGTGGCACGATATGTCGAAGGCGAAAAGAAGTTTCTGGTTGGCAATCTGTATTGTGGAATGTTTGGCAAAAGAGTTGATTTCGATTATCCTTTGAAGTTTTGGATCAGTGACAGCAAATTGAATTTCTATCCATTGAGAATGTACTCAATCGAAGACTGGATCAATCTGTTGAATATTCCGTATTGCCAGTACCAGTCCGAATTAAATCAATCCGGACTGGATTTCTTCGATTATGTTTGTGCATATCGAAAAGAACCAAAAATCGAATATCTTGTAAAAGCAGACTTGAGTCAGTTTATTTCAAGCCTTCGTGTTCTTGATCTAAATCAAAAGAACCTGGATAAGATATTTAAAGTAGATCGTAAGTTCGTTCCGCTTCTTCCAAAGATGGATTACACGCATTTGATGTTATGCAGGAAATATTCATGGGCCAACGAGGAAGAGTTGTTGAAAATCAGAAAATTGAAGTTTAAGCATATACGTAAGTATATGTGCCCAAGAGTTTTATCCTACGCAGCACAAATAGATGATTGGAACATAAATATTTACGAAGATTATTTGAAGTTCGCGGAAACGATTGGAGCGGACATGAAGTCTTATAAAGTACTCACGCCTTCGAATTTAGTGGAAGCACACGATGCAGCCTACAAATCTATGCGTGCTACAGAAGATGCCAGGTTTGAACAGGGGATTCTTGAGAACTATGAAAAGCATGTGGAGTTGAGTTATTCAAGTGGAAAGTATTTGATTCGCCCTGTTAAAACGAATGCTGAATTGAAGAAGGAATCTGAAGTATTGAATCATTGCGTAAGAACGTATGCGGCAGATGTATCAAAAGGACATACGGAAATAATGTTCGTTCGTTTAAGTGATAAGCCGGATGTTCCTTTGTATACGTTGGAACTCAAGCATAAGGTTATTCGACAATTTAGAGCAAATCATAATGCAGTCCCTCCAGATGATGCATTTAGCTTTGTCAGGGAATGGGCGGATAAATTTAAGATAAATAAGGAGTTGATATCGTGATTTTAAGAGATTTAAAGAATACAACATTTAGACCTGTGGAAATCAGTGTTGTGAAAGATTATCAGGAAATTATGTTTTCAGTGAATGGAATTCATAGATTTCCATGTTTGAGCAAAGCCAAGAATTACTTTGGCAAAAGACAAATTGTTGAGATTGTAGACGATGAGTCTTCAAGAACTACCAGGATATTTCTTCAAGGCTAAGCCATGAATAAAGAGTTTCTAGTTAGCAAAGTTGATGATTTTATCGCATTCGAAACCGAGAATGAAAAATCAAAAAATTCATTGGTTCATTATCGACAAGTTGTTGAACTGTTTGTAAATTCTTTTGATGTCGATGATATATGTAAATTGGATGTTATCGGCTTCAAAAGAAAATTAGAAGAAGAGTATGCTCCGGCCACAGTAAAGAACTATATCACTATCGCAAATAGGTTTATAAAGTATTGCGAATTGGTCGAAAAGGATTTGGATCCAGACGAATTGTTGCGTACTCATCATTCTAAAATGACATTAAAAAATATCAAGATTCAACAGGCAGCTTCGCTTGATGATGTGATTGAACCATCTGATTTTAAGCGAATGTGCAGAATGGCCAAACAATGTAATCGAATGGATATTTATCTGATCATGAAGATATTCGCATACACAGGTATACGCGTGAGCGAGTTAAGTTATTTTACTGTTGAGAATGTAAAAGCGAATTATATTACGGTCAAAAACAAAGGTAAGATTCGTGATGTAATTCTGAGAAATGACTTAAAGCGAGAGATATTGAAGTATTGTAGAGCGGAAAAGATAAAGTCAGGAAAAATCTTTTTTTTAACCTATAAGCAGATTTACTACCAGTTGAAGAAGATTGCAGGAAAGTGTAGGGGTATAAGCCTGGATAAGATCCATCCTCATGCGTTCAGACATATGTTTGCGATTAACTATTTGGATGCTGGCGGACAGGTTACGGACTTGATGGACATTCTTGGCCACAATTCAATCCAGACAACATCTTTGTATACTAGAACGACAAACAAAGCTAAGAAGAACATGTTGGAAAGCATGAAATATAAATAGGAGGACAAAGCAATGTCTAAAAATGACAGTAATGAAGATAAATATTGGGAGTATGATGAAATAGAAAATAATTATAAACTCCATTTTATAAGATTTTATGAAGATGAAATTATCGCAATTATGTTTCAGGGTGAGCCAGATGAAGATGATTCTTCGTTATGGGCGGATTATATGCTTGAAAATGTAAAAAAAGATTATCCGGAACCTTTGATTGCTGAAACAATTGAAGAGGCTAAAGCTGAAGTGGAAGAAAGAATCGTTGATCTTACGCAAGAACAAGTCGAATATTTGCAAAGTTGGATTCATAAGTTTAAATCTACTGATGATGAGGATGGTGAGGATTACACGATTGAAGAAAGGATAGACGGTCTAATCAGAGCATATCAAAGAAACATTGATGATAATTGCAAATATATTGAAAATACGGGAAATAATGTTATTGACCTTAGAAATGAAAATAGCTATTTTGAGCAATTCATTGAATCGTTAAAGTACGCAAAGTCAGGAGAAATAAATGAATAAATACCAATATGCATTGCATAATTTGAATTCGTTTTATTTGTTTGACTTTATACATCCAGGAGATGAGCACAAACAGCGAGAAGCATTAATTGCAAATGATAATTATAAAAAGCAATTGGATACATTGAAAGAACTTGTAGATAGATTCACAGAAGAAGAAAAACTGGATGAAGTCAAAGTTCCTGCAATTAGGTTTGCTCCGTTAAAAAAAGGGATGACAGAAGATGAATTGAATGACTATATAGCAGAAAGTGATGATTCAAGCTTCCTTGTTTATCTAAGATATAGATATAACACTGATGTATTTAAACAAGAATGGCAATATTCCGTAGAAGCTGCATCATGGGGATGCGAATATGATGGAAGAGTTTGTTGGCTAGATGATTGGTGGGAAGGCCAACAAGATGTTGAATATTTAGCAATAAGTAAATTAGGAGATAGAAAATGAGTAAAAGATACAAATACAAGGATTTAATTTATTGTGAAGATGATTTGTCAGAAGAAATAGATAATTACGGTGGTGGTTTATTTGATTTGTATTGGGAATTAAAACGAGATAAAAAAGCTACTGGAATTACGTATTATTACGTTAGGCCTATGGATGGCGATTGTGAATATTACGAGGATTATGCAGATTTAATAAAAGAGGAATATGAAAATTTAGAGGTTGAGGTGTTAAAAAAGGATGAATCTTAAATGTATACAAAAGTAAAACTATTAAGCTTAACTGATGGATATGAGCATAAATTGGTAAGCAGTACAGGAAAGCTTAAAAAAGAATATGTTGGTCAGATTGGTAAAGTAATCCATACGTGCGTTATAAGTAAGGGTAACTATGTGAAGCCTACACTTTATGATGTCCAGTTTGATGATGGAGCTATATTTTGTCTAGACGAGGATCAGATAAAATTTGTGGCACTTGGCGCTCTAGGACCTGAGTCATCAATATCACTTAAAGAATCGATGCGTGAATTAAATCGAAGGTTTACAGATGTTGAATCAGTGTTTTCTTCACCAAGTTGGCTAATAGAAAATGGATTGTATTATGGACAAAATAAGCATTAAAAAACACAAAAAGTTTTTAGTTCAAAAAAACGTGCAGAGAGCCTTTAAACTAGGGCTCTCAGTGCAGAATTGATTTTGGAAAATAATTTAAGGTTATTTGACAAAGAAAAAAGGAGGAGAAAGAGTGATAAATAGAGTTATTTTAGTAGGAAGATTGACCAAGAATCCTGAGATTAGGAAAACACCAAATGGAGCAAGCATCTGTAAATTCACATTGGCAGTAAGCAGAAAAGTGAAAGCACAAGGACAACCGGATGCAGATTTTATTAGTTGTGTTGCCTGGAACAAAACAGCAGACTTGATGTACCAGTATCTGAAGAAAGGCTCTTTGATTGGAATTGATGGAAGATTGCAGACAGGAAAATTCACAAATAATAATGGTGAAACAATCTACACGTGTGATGTGATGGTTGAAAGTTTACAATTCTTAGATAAGAAAGAAGAAACACAAAATAATGATGTTAACCAGGAAAGAGAAATGTCATACAGTGAAGGAGGATATCCACAATGGTAAAAGAAAAAGACGCAGTCAATCATCCAGAACATTATGAGAGTGGATCATATGAATGCATCGATGAAATGGTTGCAGTATTTGGAATGTCAGTAGTCGCAAATTTTTGTTTGTGCAATGTTTGGAAATACAGATATAGAGCATTGAATAAAAATGGTAAAGAGGACATGGAAAAATCTGATTGGTATATGTGTAAATACATGGAGTTAAAAAAAGCGATGAGCGCAGCATATGAAGATTAATTGGAGATTAGTATTTATTATTCTGTTTGGGGTTTTATACATATGGATGTTTACGGCCATTGTAGGCGGAACTGTATGGATTATCTCAAGTATTGTTAAATTAGTTTGTTTTTTGTTTTCGTTGTATTAAGGGGAAAAGAATGGAAAAAGTTGTATTACACAATCAAACGGCAGAGAATGCATTTGATTGTTTAACTGAATTAATTAAGATCATGACATATGATGTTGAAAATGGTGGAATGCGTGAAGCAGGATTAAAACAGCTTGAATATATCAGACAAGAATATTCAAAGTTGGAAAGAGAAAACTGTGGTTTAAATCAAACAGTCTTTAATTTGAGAAAGCGTGTAGAAAGTAAATATTCGTCTGGAACACCATGGGCACGTTGTTCAGGTATTGAAAAGGTTTCGCATGATTGAGGTATCAAAAACAGTCGCACAGTTTATTGGTGATTTCAAATCACTTGATTATTGTTGCCATAGAATCATCGAGTTGAATGAAGAACTAGAAGAGCTAAATCATAAAATGTTAGGTTTATCACATTCAGTCGAAGAACTGTCTAAAGAACAAATGAAATCTAACTATCCAATGCCGACATATCAAAGAACATTTACTTCTAAATTAGCTTTGTTAGAAACGATTGAAGAGCGTGAGCGTGAAATTACTTATTACAAAAAGAGAATCAACGAATGCAAAGCGTTTGAACTGCTTGGTTACACAGATATGAATATCATGTATGATTTGTATTTTTTTCGAATGTCACAGTATGATGTAGCCGACAAATACGGATTCAGTCGTAGTGGATTAAAAAAGCACGTTCATGCTATGATTAAAAATATATTATAGAAAGTCAGGGTGAATGTATGGAAGATTTATTAAAGCAGATGATTTTGGCATTTGTTACAGCTGGTGGATGTGGATATGTTAATTATTTTATTCTTGAAAATTTAAATTTAATAAACATTAACGAAAATGATTCGAGTGGTAAAGTTTTTGCCCTTGGATTATTTTCATTGCTTAATCTAGCGTTATGTTTCTTACTAACAGATGTACTTGAATGGAGCATTGCATTAAGTGTTGCAGTAACAATTGCATTAACTCTGTTCTTATCATTTACGTTGTTTCCATGGCTTATTAACAAATATACGGATTACATCAGTGAAAAAAGAAAAGAATCATTTGGCGGTGGAACGTTTAGCCCTAAATCTGTTAAAACAATTCTGTTTGACAGAGATGAAGTTTTATTCGTTTATGTATATGATTTGAGAACTAATGATTTACTGATTCACGGATGTATGGGATGGGAGAATCAAAAAAGTAAAACTTATGAATTTTCTATTTATCCATTTCCAGGATTGAAAAAGCTAACGTTTGATGAAGCCATGAATAAATGCGAGAACAATGATGATGTTGAAGTATATGTGAATGTAGATAAACAAATCAAGATTGTGATTATCCCTGAACCAAAATAAAAAAAGCCTATCTCGGCTTTTTCGTGGTTGATGGATTCGGTCTTCTTGGGGATGTCGATCCAAGTCCTGTACGCGTTTGTGAATTGGATGGAACATTCGTTTTTGTATTTGATGAATTCATTATGTACCTCTCTTTCGAATCAATTATACAAAAAAATTGAAAGAGTAGCCATTGGCCACCGCTTTAATGTAGTATATTAGTAGCGTAAAAGATTCGACAAGCCAAGCGTTGGATTTTTCACACACGAAAGCACGCACATGTGCTTTTTTTTATTTGGTGTAGGCAGTTTCCTTGCTAGACTGTCTTCACGAGGTAAAAAGCATGGATTACAAGACTAAGAGATGGAAAAAGAAAAGAGAATCAATTCTTAGAAAAGATGGATATCTTTGTCAGATCTCAAAGCGATATGGCAGAAGAGTAGAAGCAGAAGTTGTGCATCACATCTATCCAGCAGATGAATATCCGGAATATCAGTTCTGCGACTGGAATCTAATTAGTGTAAGCGTAGGCGAGCACAATAAGTTGGAGAACAGAAGTACTGGTGCATTGACTGAGCTTGGTGAAGAATTGAAAAGACATACGATTCCAGGAGTTGATTGGAGAAAGAAGAAAAAAGATTATGCAATCTAATGATGAACTATGTAGGCTGATACGAATCTATTTGCTCTATTTGATTGGAGCTTATGATAAACGTGATGTGGCCAAAGAGTTGGGTGTGGATTTGGATGAGATAGCCTCAAAAAGATTGCTCTGAAAGAGATCCCCCCACCTAATTTTTTTTGACATGAAAATTGGTTCCCTGGAGGAGTATCCATCTTTCCAACTCTGAGCAATTTTTGAAAAAAGGGGGTGATGGCCAAAATGAACAGAGCAACTGTCAGCAGAAAAACGAATCGAATTTTTAAAGAAACAGTTTTATATATGCAAGAAATCGGAACTTACAAGAAAGAGTTCGATGTTACGATTCGCAGGTATGCAGAGATGCGATTTCAGTACGATTTGTTGTATCAAAAGTGGTTCGAAGAGGGGTGCAAAGTGACAGAGACTTTTAAAAATAAATCCGGAAATGAGAATATTCGTAAGACTGCAGAATATTTGGCCATCGAAGCTCTTCAAAAGAATCTTCTTACAATCGAAACAACTTTAGGATTAACTCCAAAAGGATTAAAAGCGATTAAATCAAACGGACTTGAATCCGCAAAACAAAGTAGATTGGCGCAGGTGTTAAGTAGTGTATAATGGAAAGTATTTTTCAGAAGTACAAAAATATTGTGAAGATTGTAAGAGTGGAAAAATCAAAGCCAATATTTATCGTATAAAAGCAATTGATAGATTTTATAGAGATTTAGAAGATGAAAGATATGAATTCAATCCAAAGGATGCAGACTTTATTATTTCAATCATTCAAAAAACAATTTGCCACATGCAAGGCGAAACACAAGACGGAGAACCTTTACGAGGTACTCCTTTTATTTTGATGCCTTTTCATAAATTTATCATTTATAACCTGTTTGGAATCTATCGAAAAGGAACGAAGATAAAGAAATATCATGAGGCTTTAATATTTATTCCTCGAAAAAATGTTAAAACATCATTTTCCGCAGCATTAGCGTATGCGGTTGGATTACTTTATCGAAAGTCCGGATCCAAGATCTATGTTGTGGCCGCAGCCTTAAAGCAAACATTGGAAACATTCAATTTTCTTAAATACAACGTAAGAAACATGGGTGAATCTGATGAGGATGGTGGATTGTTCCATATTATCGACAACAACAACGAACATTCTATAAAAGCAGAAATGTCTGATGGAATGTTCGAATTAAATGCGTTGGCCACAAATCCAGATGCGCAAGATTCATTTAACTGTAACTTTGCGATTGCGGATGAGGTTCACGCATTTAAAAAACCGAAACAATACAATTTGTTTAAAGAAGCTATGAAGGCTTACGCAAATAAATTGATTATTGGTATTTCAACTGCAGGAGATGATCCAAACAGTTTTCTAGCGCAAAGAGTTCGGTATTGTAAAAAGATTTTAGATGGCGAAGTAGACGATGAGCAATACTTCGTTTTTATTTGCGAAGCCGATCTAACGGAAAATGAGGAAGGCGCAAAGTTTTTGGATTACATGAATCCAGATGTTCAGGCAATGGCCAATCCTGGTATTGGTCAATCTGTTCGTGCTGAAGACTTAATGAACGATGCAATCCAGGCGCAGAACGACCCTCAACAAAGAAAAGATTTTTTCGCAAAATCATTGAATGTTTTTACAAATCAAATTGATACATATTTTGATATGAATGTCGTGAAGACATCCGATGCCAAGTATAATTGGACGATTGATGAGTTGGCCAAACTTCCTATCAAGTGGTATGGCGGTGCGGATTTATCCAAACTGCACGATTTAACCGGAGTTTGTATTTATGGCCGATATAAAGGAGTGGATATTTGCATCAGTCATGCGTTTATTCCACGAAGTACGGCATATCAGAAATCGGATGAAGATAACATTCCGGTATTCTGGTGGGAAGAAGAAGGATGGCTAACATGCTGTAATTCGAACGTCATTGAATATGAAGATGTAATTCAATGGTTCATGAAAGTTCGAGACAGAGGCTTTAGAATTCGATGGATTGGATACGACAGAAGGTATTCGCGTGAATTCATTTTAAAAATGAAAAAAGCCGGTTTTAAAATTCGTGATCAGAAACAGTTGTACGTCGAAAAAACGGAAGCTTTTAGAGAAATCGAGAAAAAGTTCAATCTTCAAGAATTTTATTACGTGCATAATCTTGCATATGAGTATTGCGTTGGAAATGTCAAAGCTACAGAAGACAGTGATGATTTTGTTCGTTTCCAAAAAGTAATGCCAAACCAACGTATAGATTTATTCGATTGTTCAGTTATCGCTTGTAAACAATTATTGATTGCAGAAGAAAAGAATTCGTCTGCTTCGATGTTCTTAGATTAGGAGGCTTATTTTGTCAAGGAGAAACAAAAAGAAGAATATTAGACCAGATCCACAAAAAAGGTCGAGATACGCTGCAGTGATGCCAGTGAATTGGGAATCTGTATTGTCAACTGGCTATACCCAACTTTCGCAGAATCCTGAAGTTATTAGTGCAGTTAATAAGATTGCCAATCTAATTGGAAGTATGACAATCCATTTAATGGAGAATTCTAAGAATGGTGATCAAAGGATTAGTAATGCATTATCAAATTTAGTCGATATCCATCCAAACAAATATATGACAAGAATGACATGGATGTCTTCTATTGTTCGTTCTTTATTGTTGGAAGGCGATGGAAACTGTGTTCTGTATCCAAGAACAGTATCCGGTTTAATTGAAGGTATTTATCCATTGAATCCCGGAAGTGTTTCATTCGTTCCAAATGGAGACTTTGGATATTCCATTTTTTATAACGGAAAAGAATATTTACCGGAAGATTTAATTCATATCGTAATTAATCCGGATCCAAACTATCCATGGAAAGGTGTTGGATATCGTAAGTCTTTACGAAGTGTGGCCGAAACATTAAATCAAGCAAGTGCTACAAAGAAAGGCTTTATGGAATCAAAATGGCAACCATCATTGATTGTTAAGGTTGACGGAATGGCTGATGAGCTTTCTAATTCAGATGGACGGCAAAAGCTTTTGGATAAATACATTAAATCAAATCAGACAGGAGAGCCTTGGCTAATTCCTGCAGATGGATTTGATGTGGTTACAGTAAAACCATTATCATTGAACGATTTAGCAATCAAAGATTCGGTTGAAATGGATAAGAAGACAGTAGCTTCCATTTTAGATGTTCCAGCATTCGTACTAGGTGCCGGAGAATTCAATAAAGAGGAATGGAACAACTGGATCAATACAAGAATTAAAGGAATTTGTGAGTGCATCCAACAGGCACTTACTAGAAGTTTACTTATCAAGCCTGAATGGTATTTTAGGTTCAATTATAGGTCGCTTTATGCCTATGACATACAAACTCTCTCGACGGTGGGATGTGATTTGTATACACGAGGAATCGTGACAGGCAATGAAGTAAGAGATTCACTAGGATATTCTCCGATGGATGGATTAGATGAATTGATCATACTTGAAAACTATATTCCACAAGGAATGATAGGAGACCAAAAGAAATTGGAATGGTACTATGTCAAGAAAAAGGACTCCTAAAATAGATAAATTTTAAATTCTAATGCTTTGAATAATAATTGTTCTCATATTGATTTGGCGATTCATAACCGCAATGACTATGAATTCGTATTGTGTTGTAGAATGTTTCAATATATTCGAAACACAAATCATATGCATGATCATAATCATAAATTAAAGTACGATTTAACCATTCTCTTTTTATTACTGAATGAAAAGATTCTATGCATGCATTGTCCCAAGGTGTGCCTTTCTTTGAATAACTTAGAATCAATCCTTTGGTTAATTTTTTATAAAGTTTGCTTGTATAATGTACTCCTCTATCTGAATGAATAATTACAGGATCTGCTGTTTTTCTGCGCTTTCTAGCCATTTCTATACATTTCAACACTTCTTCTACTTCCAGTGTCTTTGATAGCGTCCATGCAATTATTTTTCTTGAATATAAATCCATTACACTTGTAAGGTATACAAATCCTTCCAAGGTAAATATATACGTTATATCTGTACACCATGCCTCATTTGGCTTGCTTGGTGAAAAGTCTCTTTTTAATATGTTATGCAGCTTTGTTGAAAAATCACTATCAAAGGTTGTTTTTACATATGGCTTAATGTAACAGGCTTTGATACCCATTTCTCGCATATATACACCTACAGTTCTTTGTGATATTTTTTCGCCTTGTTTTTGCATCTCTTTCGCTATCTTTGGTGCACCATAAATTTGATGATTATCATCATATATAGTTTGAATCGCTTGCATCCTATTTTTCTTAGATATAGATTGCTTGCTTGGCTTTCGATGTAAATAATTGTAATATCCTGATTTTGACAAATGTAGCTTACTTAGCACTCCAGTCACTGAAAATTCTTTGTCGACTTTAGACTCTTCAGAAACAAGACAGTACAGAACTTGTGTTATTCTCCCAGAATGCTGATGGCTTTTTTTAGGATTTCAAGAGCATCTTGCGTATCCTTTAATTCACGTTTTAAACGCCTGTTTTCAAGCTCGGTCTCTGTTAGATTTCCTGAACCTTTAAATGTTGCCTGGTTGTTATTGGCTTTAGCTTCCTGCTTCCATCTATATAAAGTACTATCTCCAATACCTAAATTTTTCGCACATTCTTTACGACTGAGTTCTGGATGTGTTAAACAATAATTGACTGCATTTTGTTTAAATTCTTGATCAAACTGTTTCTTTTTATTTGACATTTTTTTTGCCTTCCTTCGTCTGTAAATCATCCTCTTTCTATTGTACCACTGGTGTAAATTTTCTCTTTTTGACTAGTCCTATTTATATGCTAACATCACAGCAATAAATTGTGACAATGTAGTTTTGCTCTTGCGATAGATATTCTTTGGATTTGTCCTCCTGATAAATTGCCTGCATCTTCAGAAACAAATTGATTCAAATCTAAATCTGAAATATTCGCAAATTCCATTGCACTTGTCAAATCTTCTTCAGAAAAATTCTCTCCTAAGCACAAATTTTCTCGAATAGTTCCTGAAAATAAATGTTCTTCTTGCCGGATGATTACCGGTTCTTTATCAAATGAAATGATTCTTCCTTTTTGAATTGAATAATAACCCAAAATCAATTTTAATAAAGTCGACTTCCCTGATCCACTGTCTCCAACAATCGCATATTTTTTTCCTTTATCAAATTGGAAAGAAAAATCCTTGAATATAGATTCTTTGTTTGGAAATCCGAAACTCACATATTCAAAACAAACTTTATTTTGATTTTCTGAAATAAGAAGTGTTTTCTCGGTTTCTTTCTTATCAATCATTCTAATCAATCTATCATTAATGCCTTTAATAGCCACAAAATTTCCATAATACGAGGCCATAGTATACAAGCAATCAATAAAATTATTTGAAAGTGTCACCACAGACATAAAGTACGTGGCACTAAAATATCCCTTTAAACTCAATATTGCTAATGCTAAAATAAAAAACATTTGTCCAATTACCGCTACGGAATTGGCATATGTTGTATTTAACTGAGTAAAGAAATTAAAGTGGAAATATTTATTTTCATAATCATCAATATTCTCTTCACCTTTACGAATATAATGTGGTAGAACACGATAATCTTGAATGATATCGAAACATTGAAATAACTCTCTCAATTTTGAATTATATTCTTGGCTTTGTTCAGATAATTGATTAGATGATTTCTTTAATATCTTCGCAAACAGACGTGGAACAGCTATCGTAAATATAGCTATCAAATCCATCATAAAAAAGACAGTCCAGTTTACATGTATTAAATAAAAACAAATACACAAAAACACAACGCATTGAGTAATCATTGATAGAAAAGGAAAGAAATAATTATCATCAACCATTTTTACATCATTTGTAAATAAAGATAAATATGATCCAAATGAGTTCTCATAAAATTCATTATGATTTTGATTAAATATACTACGATAAATATCTTTGGATAAGTCTGCCCTTAATTTCTGTCTATATTTTGCTTTATACCTTGAATTCAAATATGAAAACAAAGCTTGATAAATCATAAAAGCTACAATCAGCCATAAGCTCACAGTTATTTTAGATTCATCTTGATTTAAAAAAATGCCAGAAACATTTTCAATAATATAGGCTAAAAATAGGGGCGTTAAACATGTTAATAAATTGATAATCAGCGTAAAGCAAAATAATATTTTATTCTTTTTTGTGAATACCCACATGATGTCCCCATTTAATAAATTAACATTAAGAACATTAATAAACAGCTGGTAAATCAGGTAAATATGCTAAAGCTAGACAGCAGGAAAATGCCTAAGGGTTATCAGATGGGTACTCACATTATTTAAAAAAATACAAAATTCTAAAAATAATTATCAATTGTAGATTTTAGTACTATCCAATCGAAAAATGTAACATTTTGTATATTAAAAATTATTTTACTATTTTCTTCTTAAATATAAATAACTTAACCTTATATATCATATATATTAATATGATATAACTATATATACGAATATAATATATGAGTATAAATCATCAATAATTACTGTAATCCAATTCAGCTTTTGAAGAATGAATATAATTAAATGTATTGATAACTCTATAATCTTAAGCTTAGCATCTAATTCAAACCTAATAACAGAAAGTTAAAACAAATACATAATAAATATAGGCTAATGCGATAGTACAAATCAATTCTATTTATGACAGAAAATGATTATTTTTTAAACAAAGATAATATATTTTTAATTAAAATCATCTATTTTAGAACATATTTTTACTTTTAATTTAAACCATGCGATTTTTTCTTAAAAATTCTAAAAGCCATTCATTTTTCAAAACAATTTGAATAATAAAATAAAGTACTAAACTACCTATAATTCCAACTATAGTAGTACTCCATACACCAAAATTATACTTTGTAATCACAAGTAAATACAATGAAATAAAAAATGTTCCTAAAAATGGACCTTTTATAATTGATAAGAAGTTTTCAATTTCTATCCGATCATCTATATAATATAAGCAAATCAAAAATCCTATTATCTGAGAAATAGCTGTAGTAATAGCAGCTGCTACAAAGCCATAAATTGGAATAAACATTAAATTAGTAACGATATTAATAATAGCACTAACCGCACAGGCAAACAAACATGCCTTATCATATCCAGAAGGAAGCAAAATCATATTCATAACAATTCCCCAAGCAAGTGAAAAAAACATTGCAATAGCTAATATTCTAAGTGAAATTGAGGCATCCAAAAAACTAGAACCAGCAATTATCTCAATAATTTGTGGTGCAAGAATTCCCATTCCAGCTACACAAGGTAAACCAAGTGTAGCTGTAAACCCAATAACATATTTTAAAAGAATATTTGCTTTTTTAAAATCCTGTTTAGAAAATGCATATGATAATTGTGGCATAACGACCCAAGCAATAGAGGTAATAACTGTATTAATGATTGTGTATATTTTTACCGATGTACTGTAAATTCCCACCTCATAATCTCCTCTAAGAAGACCAAGTATTGTTGTATCAGAATTCACAAATATTTGTTGTGCAAGTATCATAGCAAATAAAAGAATTATAGGAGGCATATGTTTCCTAAAATTCAAATTAATAGTTAGTTTAGTATCACAATACTTCCTTCGGTAAAATATATTGGCAATATTACCTCCACTTGATGAAATCACTGTTACACAAGCATATTTTAAATAATCACTAGGTCTTTTTACAAAAATGAACATTAATATTATTGATAAACACTGAAAAAAGAATGTTCTCAGTGTAATAAAGCGAAAATCTTCCATTGTAGTATTTAACCAATCAGCACCAAATGTTGTAAAAACAATCACAGTACTTTGAATGATAATTAATTTTCTATATGAATATAAAGGCTTTGCAAAAATTAAAACAATTATTAATAAAACATATGAAACTATAGTAGTTAAAAAATTAATAGACATTATTTCGCTGGCTAATTTATTTAAAGTACTTTTATCTTTTTTTACTTTTGAACACTCACGAACAGCGTATGTAGTAATACCAAGCGAAGCAATTAATGAAAAATAACTTACAACTGAATTTCCAAAATTTATTTTACCAACATTTTCTGCTAAAAGTACTCTAGAAATATATGGAAAAGTTATTAATGGAAATATAACCGTGGAACATGATTTGATTATACTATATATAGTATTCTTTCCTATTTTATCTTGCATTAAATACCTCCAGTTCTTATTATTTTATTTTTGCTATTAATTATTTTTTTAGGTATCTTATTAAACAAATTAAGCCAAGCTAAAAAGCGAACTCTCTTAAATGAATAAAATCTATCTAATGATTCTTCAGCAGTTGTTAAATCATACGAACAGGTTTTCCCTAAAATTATATAGTTTGCATAAAGCTTGATTAGAAATTCTTCATTATCTTTAAATACATGATTATAAGTAATTTTATCTATATATGATAACTCTAACAATTTTTGTATAATTTCTATATATTCTACACCGAATGCAAAAAATACATCATAACTCCCTTTAACAGCTTTCGCTTCTATTTCGTCAAATAATTTATTATTTATAATATGATATTGTCTTCCTTTTAAATTAAGAAAAACAAATTTTAAATGAGGATATAATGATTGATCTTTAATTATTGTATTATTTAAAGCTAAATTTAAATCTTGTTTCCAACATGATATTCCTCCCGACCATGATGAAAGATAAGATAAACCATAGACAAACGAATCAAAATCAGAATAATAGTTCATTTTATTTTTAATATCAATTGCTCCATTCGAAAAAAAAGTAATTGGTTTTTCTTTTAAATTGTCTTGTACATATTTTATTAAAAAATGTATTGATTGTGGATAAAACTTACTTCTATGATTAACAAATTTTATAAATTCACCTGAACAAAGCTTAAATGCATCTATCTGATTCATAAATAGTATAGAATTTGTCTTTTTGTAGATTAAATTACTATATTTCTTTTTATACTCATGTATTAATTGATTAAAATTTAAATTGTTTCCATTATCTGTAACAATTACTTCAAACAAACTTTCATCAACTTTCTGTGAATAAATACTATCTAGAACAGGGAAAACCCATTCACATATACCATTAGTTGGTATTGCTAAACTAAGTATTGGGCTCATAATATTTTCCTCCAAATTAATATTAAACGTAACGCAATAATATTTTCCTATTAAAATTTAAATATTTTAGATATTATAGTCATTCTAAATTTGAATTTACTAAAGTTTTGATGTAAACAATTATCTAAAATATAATAAGCAAATAATACTAACATAACTTATATTTTGTATAGATTTTTTAAAAAATTAAATACCATATTATAATTCATATTTTTTTATTTATGTTAACGATTATACTTAAACAATAAAGACATTCAAATTTTGATTAACGTAAAAATAAATATTCATAGTTATGAAATTTATATTTTTTTTATCTAAATCATTTCTGTAAAACACTTTAGTCTATTAATCTTATTAACTACTTATTATAAATCTATGACTTAATTAATTTATAAATTGTTTGTAAAACGAAATCCATTAAATAATTAATTGTCATCTCAAGACAAATATAATTCTAAGTACCCATTGAAAATAATATAGATTTTACAATTCTATTGAAACAATCATTTTTTAGGCAGCCAATCTATTTGTTCAATATTTATCAAATCAGAACGTAGATTAGGTAAATGTACTTCAATCTCACTCATAGTTAGTTTACTATAGTCAATCTTTAGTAACTCATTTATCATTTTTGAATCAAATCTATATTTAATTATTTTAGCAGGAACACCACCAACTATTGCATAAGGTGGTACGTTTTTTGTTACTAAAGAGCCTGCAGCTATAACCGCACCTTGTCCTACCATTATACCAGACATTATTGTAGATCTTTGTCCAATCCAAACATCATCGCCTATTATAATATCACCTTTTGATATTGCTTGTAATTTCAAATTTTTAGAGAAGTAATAATCAAATGGATACGTTGAAATACTATTAATTTTATGATCTGCTCCCAATAAGAATACAACTTCTTCGGCAATACTACAAAATGACCCAATCTTTAATTTCACATTTGAAACATCATTTAAAACATAAATACCACCATATGTTGCTTTACCAACTTCCACATTTTCACGCCTGAACAAATTTTTCATATATGTATGGTTATGGCTGTTGCATAATCTCCATTCTTTCCTTTCCTTTATTAATTTAAAATATCTTATCAACTTATTCACCTAATATATCCTCCCCAATATTGTTTTCTGATATCATACTATGAAACCAAGTGTAAATATGAAGTGATTTTTTATTTTCTTCATGAAATTCTTTAATCATAAATTCCTCTGGAATTATCTTTCTGTTATTCATAATATAAATATTATCTCCATATATAGGGTATTTGCTTATATTCTTATTAGTAGTTATAACCTTAGTTTTAGTTTCCAAAGCATCATAAAATCTTGTTGTAGGTCCTTTCTGATTATTTCTGACCATTTCAAAAATAACTTTTGATTCACCAAGAATTCTTAAATATGATTGATAGTCTAGTGGTTTATCATATGTAAAAAAATCATAATTCTTTTCAGGTGAATAAAAATAAATAAAAAAATTCCATTTATTTTTGTATTTATTATATAAATACTTAGCAGTTTTAATTCTCTTTTTATTTGCTGAAGCTATTATTGCTATATCATATAATTTAATTTCAGTATTAGCTACCTGTAATTTTTCTGTAAACATAGGTAAATACTCAAATGAATACTTTTTACAATCATCTAAATTATAAGCAAATATACTGTCAAAAAAAACAAAATGTGATTTTTTAAAAAGAGCCTCTACATCATCCCAAATATAAAGTATAAATTGTGCTTTTGGATTATACTTTCTCATTATTTTATATGAATAATCCGTTAACGCATCCCCATTAATTACTAAAATAATATCGTTATTATTATTGTTTTCTAGATAACTAACTATATCATTCTCAGTGTCTTTTAATAAGTCTTCTCTATATCTAGATCTTGATTTTTTTAAGAGTTTAAAAATTGCTTTTTTGAAATAAGAAATGCTTTTATATTTTTTTCTTATATCATAAAATTTGATTTCAGTATCCAAATAGCTAATATCATAATACTTTTTTGCAAACTTTATAATTTTATCATCATACCCCATAAAATGAGGACATATTAATAACATTTTTTTTTTCATAATTTTCCATGCATCTCTTTCTTTCCAAATTTATAAACATTAGAGTTTTTAATAAAATAGAATATTACTATCCATAAGTAAAATGTTCTAAATGAAGGAATTGATGAAAATGTATAAACTAACCAATATGCAGCAGATATAACAGATACTTCTTTTACTTTAAATTTTTTGGGAATTTTAAAAACTGTGTAATATATTAATATAATTTTAGTAATAATTCCATAAATACCATGCATAACTGCTTGTTCAAACCATAGTCCCTCATATCCTAGTGCGGCATCTGTATAAGATGATCTTATTAGGTAATTTCTAAAAGTTTCCCCTAAGCCAAATATAGGAGATGTTTTCATTATGTTTAAAATTGCAGTTAATTGATTAATTCTCATTGAAAGACTACTTCCACCAATTTCCATTGACTTATTTGTTGTAAATAAATTTAACAATATTTTTATGCTATCTTTAGAAATATAAACAATGACCGGAGATAAAAATAATATCATTAAAATTAAATACCATGTCTTTTTTTTACAAAATATTTGTCTATTAAAAAAAATGAAGAGTGTTATAATAAAAAACAACATTGCACTTCTCATTTTAGTGAGCATTAAACATGGAATACATAATAAAGCAGTTAGTAAAGAAATGTTTTTTAATGGAAGACTCTTTTTACTAATCCACAAATAAAGTGTAAAAGTAGAATATAAAGCAAACACCATACCTGCACCAATAGGGTGTTCAAAATACGAAGTCAATCTATATCCTCTTAAACCTGAAGAATCATAAACAGCTATAGTTCCCGAAGATAATAATATTTTAAAATTTAAGATTGGATTAGTTTTAGTAAAATATTCAACTAAACCATATACACAACCAAATAGAATCACTAGTGTAATACATTTAAAAAGATATTCAAAATCTTTTTCATCTTCTAAAACATTCCACATCAACCAAATTAAAATATAATCTTTTAAAATATAATTAAGTGATCTTGTAAATTCTGTGCCAAAACCAGAAATTGCAAAAAAACAAGTAATTAGATAAGATGAAATCACTAATATAAAAGGAAGTCTAAACGGAAAAAGATATTTACACTGCTTGTAAGATTTCTTATTTAATATATATAAAAAGCAGAAAACCACCGTAAGTAATATCGAAGTATTTAATGATAATACTGAAACTTGAAATACTAAAGTTGAATACCAAAATAATTGATAAACAAAAAATAATATCAATCCTTTTTTAAAATTAATGCATCCATATAATAGTATTAATAATGACATCACTGTAAATATCAAAGTTCTTCCTCCCTCTTCATTTCTCAGAATTTACATTTATTTCTAACATGCTTTTTTTCAATAATAAACTCTAAATTTCTTATAACATCTAACTTTCCTAAGTTGTTCCACATATAGCAAATAATTTCTCTAAATAAGCCATATTTCTTTTTTTTCTTTTTTATTGTATTACATTTCGGATCAAAGCTATTTGAAATCAAATCATAATAATATAACCATTGGTCATTATATGGATGATAGCAAGGTTGTGACCATGGTTTTCCAACATATCTGAAACCAACAAAATGAATTACTGCTGGGTTTTGTATACCTTTTTCCATATCACTTTTAGAATAATACGGTTCTAATTTTTCATAAAATTCACATGATTTTGATCCAAATACTGCATTTTGAGTCATTATGTTATATCTACAATTAAACGTATATATTTTGTTTTTTAATACATTGTTAAGAACATCTTGATCTAAGTGTGGAAGTACTCCATTTGATTCAACAATATAATTAATGAATTTATCTTGTATATTGTCATCACGCATTCTTTTTAAATCAAATAAAATTAAACCATTACTATAATAGCGATCTTTAACATTCATGCCACATGCATATTTCGACGTTGGAATACAATCATAACATGCACCACAATAATTACCTTCTAAGTCAGATTCATATAATTTTTCTAAAGAATCCAAGACTAATGTATCACAATCAATATGTAAAACTTTATCTAAACAAGGAAAAATATCTGAGAAAAACAATCGTACATAACAAACAAATGACCAATATAATAAATCTAATTTTACTGGAATCTTATTTTCATAGCCTTTTCCATTAACAAAATATATTTCCCTGTTATATTCATTTGCCAAATCTTTAAAGTTTTCTATATTAATATTTGAAATCCCACAATCAACTATAAAAATTTTCAAATCTTTTACTGATTTATTTGTTTCTAACAAAGATTTTATTGAAACTGCTGTAACCGATGAATATCCATCATCAAATGTATATACTATATTCATATAACCTCCAGAAATTATTTATATAATTTCATACATTCAAAATTAAATTTAATACAATTTATTCAATTCTTTAAAACATAAAAAATTTTGTGAGTACCCATCTGATGACCCCATTCAATAAGTAGACATAATTAATGTCA
>ERZ506979.515-NODE-515-length-23981-cov-3.623840_pt1 | contig 23981 bp, 19 predicted proteins | sample MGYA00512887_ERZ506979 | MGnify/ENA metagenome assembly ERZ506979 | reverse complement strand
GGCACGCCCTGCGTAACGCCCTGCTGCCGGTCATTACCCTGCTGGGTCTTTCCGTGCCGGGACTCATCGGCGGCAGCGTGATCATCGAATCCATTTTCGCCCTGCCCGGCCTGGGCCAGCTGTTTTACGCGGCGGTCATGGCCCGCGACTACACCATGATCATGGGCAATCTGGTGCTGGGCGCGGTGCTCACCCTGGCGGGCAATCTGCTGGCCGACATCGGCTACGGCCTGGCCGACCCGCGCATCCGCGCCGACGGAGAGCGGAACTGATGTTTCCCGCTGCCGTCAGAGATATGCTGAGACGCCTTCTCGGGCACAACCTCATGCTTTCGCTGGGGCTGGGCATTGTGCTGATCATGTCCCTGGCTGCGGTCTGCGCTCCTCTGCTCGCGCCCTATCCGCCCACTGCCCTGCATCTGGACCATATTCTGGAGCCGCCCTCCTCCCGCTTCTGGCTGGGCACCGACCGCCTGGGCCGCGACGTTTTTTCCCGCCTGCTTTACGGGGGGCGCGTATCCCTCTGGGTGGGCTTCGTGGCCGTGGGCATCTCCATCAGCATCGGCACGGTGCTGGGCCTGGTCAGCGGCTATTTCAGACGTTGGGTGGATGAGGCCATCATGCGTCTGGTGGACATTATGCTCTGCTTCCCCTCGTTTTTCCTGATCCTGGCGGTCATTGCCTTTCTGGAGCCCGACCTTACCAATATTATGGTCGTTATCGGTCTGACCTCCTGGATGGGCGTGACCCGTCTGGTGCGCGCCGAAACCCTCAGCCTGCGTGAACGCGAATTTGTAGCCGCCGCCCGCCTGGCCGGAAGCCCCACCCGGCGCATTCTGTTCCGCCACATTCTGCCCAACGCCCTTGCGCCGGTGCTGATCACCGCCACACTGGGCGTGGCCGGGGCCATTCTGGTGGAATCAAGCCTGAGCTTTCTGGGGCTGGGCGTGCAGCCCCCCACGGCCAGTTGGGGTAATATGCTCATGGAAGGCAAAACAGTCATTGAAAGCGCGCCCTGGCTTTCGGTTTATCCGGGCCTGGCCATTCTGATCACCGTGCTGGGCTACAACCTTCTGGGCGAAAGCCTGCGCGACCTGCTGGACCCGCGCCTCAGACAATAGGCCTTTTGCCTTGGCCGGCCCGTTTTGCTAGAATGCCGCCATGCCGCGGCGTCACGCGGCCTAAACAACGGCGCACTATTAACCCATCGCTTCAAGTTGTGAACAACCATGCTGGAATATCTGCGCATCCGCAATCTGGCCCTGATCGAGGATATGGAGCTGGACTTTTCGCCGGGCATGAATGTGCTCACGGGCGAAACCGGCGCGGGCAAGAGCTTCATCCTCAAGGCGCTGGGCTTTCTGCTGGGTGACAAACTGAACGCGGAAATGGTGCGGCCGGGCGCGGAACGGGCCCAAGTGGAAGCGCTGTTCACCCTTGAGGAGCAGGATCTGGTGCTGCGGCGAGAACTGCTGGCCGAAAGCGGCCGCAGCCGTTTCTACGTCAATGACGCGCTGAGTTCGCAGGAGAGCCTGCGTGAGCTGCGCGCGCGCCTGGTCACCCACACCAGCCAGCACGGCCAGCAGCAACTTTTGCAGCCCGCCTTTCAAGCCCGGCTCATGGAAAGCGCCTTTCCGCAACCCGAACTGCTGGCAGAGCGCGACGCCCTGCTCGGCCAGTTGCAACAGGTTTCGGCCCAACGCAAAGCCCTGTTGGAAAAGCAGGCCAATCTGGCGGACAGGCGCGATCTGCTGGAAATGCAGCAGCAGGAAATAGATAAAGTATCACCTGAAGAAGGCGAGGAAGAGCACCTGGAGGAATTGCGGGCCAAAGTCCGCTCACAGGAGCATCTGCGGAAAAATTATGAAGACGCCCTGATCCTGCTGCACGGTGAGGACGGGCCGGGACTACTGGACATGCTAGGGCAGTTTGAGCGCCTCATCCACAGCATGAGCCAGGATGACGACGTGCTGACGCCCGAGGTGGAGGCCGTCGCCGCCCTGCGCCAGCAGCTGGTGCATCTGAGCAATCATCTGCGCCGCCCGCCCCTGCCCGACGAAGAGATGGACATGGACAATGTGGAGGAACGCCTCTTTGCCTTGGCCCAGCTCAAACGCAAACTGCGGCGGAGCCTGCCGGAAATTCTCGCTTTGCGCGGTGAAATTGAGGAAAACCTTTCTTTTCTGGATGTCTGCGCCCTGGATCTCTCGCGTCTTGCCAAAGAGGAAGCCGCGCTGGCGGAAAAACTGGCTGCTGTGGTCGAGCGTATCCGGCCCGTGCGCCGTGAGGCCGCGTCAGACTTTGCCCGCAGTCTGGAAGGCCAGCTGCGCGATCTGGGCTTTTCCGAACAGGTGCGGGTGATCCCCGATTTTGTTCCCCATGAACTCTGGCCGGGCGTCACGGACGAGCGCGTGCGCATTCTCTGGGCGCCGAACCCCGGCCAGCCGCCCCAGCCGCTGGACCGTATCGCGTCGGGCGGCGAACTGTCGCGTTTTTTGCTGGCCCTGACCAGCGTGCGCCAGGACGCGGAAAGCGCCATCTATATCTTTGATGAGGTGGACGCTGGCGTGGGTGGCCTCACCCTGAACAAACTGGCCGAAAAGCTCAACGCCCTGGCGGAACAACGTCAGATGCTGCTGATCACTCACTGGCCGCAACTGGCCGCGCGGGCGCGGAAACACTTTCAGATCAGCAAAGTGGTCCGCGAGGAAGCCACGTTTACGCTCTGCTCGCCCCTGGACGGCCCCGCCCGCCACGCGGAACTGGCCAGAATGGCGGGCGGCGGCCCCCAGGGCGAAGCCTTGGCGCGCAGCCTGGAGAACTGAGCGCTCTTCTCCTCCTGCCCTCATTTTTCCATCCACGTCCCCATACTGGCAAATTTTGCCGTACGGATAGCGCTTACACCGCCTTTGCGGCGGAAATCTCCTGTTCGCAGCGCGTCAAAAACGCGCCGCCACGGCTGAAACGCGCTCGGCTCGCGCCTTCTTTTTCCATCCGGTTACCATTTCTTTTGAATTTCTCTAGACTTTTAAGGGCGATAAAGAATCCAATCCCTGCTGGCACCCATTTTGCTAGAGGCAAGGCACGAACGCACAAAGGAAAAAATGGCCGTAAATGTTCAGGGCGATAAACCTACGGAACATCGCAACGGCGCGATATGCCGGAGACATCACTCCACTGGAGGAGTTCGTGAATAGCAACAGCCAGAACCACCTCGCCAGCATGGTCCATATGCAGTCCGGCACTTCCGCAGCTGTTACGGCGGCCGTGGAGTCCGACTCCGGCACTGAGGCGTCAACTTTCTTGGCGGGCAGAGCCTCCCGCGCCCTGCAAAACCTGGCCCGGGATGGAAATGAGCTTTCGCAGGCTCTGGAAGAACGCCTGGACAGCTTACAGGAATCCTTCATGGCCCTGCTGCACGGACAGATGGAAGCCGGTAAGCTGGATCTGGAAGAGCGTTTGCATTTGTACCTGTCGCCTGAAGGCCGTCTGGTGGTCGAGGGCAGCGACAACGACACGGAAAAGGTCTGCGAGATTATTTCCCGCAAACCGGCCCTGCAACGTCGTTTTCAGGAACTGGCCCGCCTGGCCCTGCTTTCGCACGGCGTGGAAGTGGCCTGTCAGGCGCACACCGCCTTGCAGGAACCGGAACAGGAGGCCGAGAATCCGCTGTTCAGCCGCTACCATATGTGTCTCAAAGGCCCGCTCTCGCATTTTTACGTCCGCTGAGCTTGCCAAGTGGGGCCAAGCGGCTTATCTATTTGTCTGACCCGGATATGGGGGCGCACTGGTTTCGACGTGGATGTAGAAGCCGGAGTGGCAGGCCGAGGCGCCGCTGGCCTCGTAAAAAAGCGGCAACACAGTAATTGCCAACAACGATTACGACTACGCTTACGCTGCCTAGGCAGTGAGGCAACTGACCGCATTGCCGGTCGCGCTGCTCGGGACCACGCCTGATAATCCCGTGCGGCGACATTTATCAGGCTGGCGGAAACCGGCGCTCGCCGGGGTTTTCCGTGAGAATTGCACCGGCGGGCTTGCCGCGTTGCGCTTGGTCAGGGGCCACCAGCGCGGCGAGATTCAATCCTGACCTAAGCCTGTAGATGCTTCGCGTGGAGTATTCGCGGACGGGGGTTCGATTCCCCCCGCCTCCACCATTTAGAAAAGACAAACCCGTCTCTCTGGGGTCATTCTCCGGGGTGACGGGTTTTCTTTTTCCCCTTGTTTCTAAAGGGTTTGCGCCCGTTTCACATCTTTCCGAAGCACCTCTCCGCATCATCGATTCTCCCCATCTTCCAGCCTTTCTTTCTCTGTTTGGCCCCTGATTCTCTGTTTTCTCCGGACCAAGTCCGAAGCGCGTCCGGAAAGCTACATCCTTGATTGATATGGGTTTGCGGCTGATTGCCATTCTGGGCGGTTGTCTTATGTCATCGTTCGATGCCGCAACCGGACGTTTTTTTCGAAATCGCCCGCATCGGCCATGCAAAGAAGCGCGGTCAATTCCGGCTTCCTGCCCCCTAAAGAAGAAAAGCCGACGCTGATGGTCGGCTCTCTGGGGCGGTCTCCGGTCCTGTCGTCAGTCGGTGGCAAAGCCGAACTGGCGGCGCTGCTCGGCCCAGTCCTCCGGGAAGGTCTGGGTCAGTTTGGCCAGCGAGAGCCCGTTGGGTTCCTCGCCGTTGATCAGGGCTTCGACGATGTCGGGGGCCAGGGTCGTCAGCTTGAGAATGCGGGCCACATACGAGCCATCGACGTCGAGGGTACGGGCAAGCTCGCTGATGGACTTGATCTGGCCAGATTCGAGGATGTCGGCCCAGGAAAAGCCCCTTGCCAGCGCCTGGAGGATGGCGGACTGCACCGGTTCCTGCGCTCCGGTGATTTCTCCATCGAGGGCCTGGGGAGCGATGACCGTCTTGCGGCCGCGCATGCGCCGGATCAGCATCGGGATGTGGATCTGCAGATTGCCGTTGTCTGCAACGGTAATGGTCGGCTTCATTTTCATCGGCTTGCCCTCCGTTCGGTGACTTCGCATGCCAGACCAGCCAGCTCGGCGATGAGCGTTGTCAGCCCGTTGGTACGCAGCTCCATGTCGATTCCGGTCTCGCGGATTTCGACCTTGTCTACCAGGAGGCGGATGAGCCGATTCCGCTCCACCGGGAAAAGGTCTTCCCAGAAGCCCTCGACATTCTGGAAGGCCTCCGACACATCCTGTTCCGTGATGCTGTTCCCCTGGTAGGCTCTGCATCGCTCGCTCACGTGGGTCAGTTGTTTCGATAGCTCGACCGCCTGGCGATTGACCGTCGTCAGCATCTCGGTCTTGCCCGGCTGATCGCTGCCGGGTTTCATCAGTTCGAGTGCCTGCTCCCGCGCCTGCGACAGCTCCATCTCGAGTTGGGCTTTCTGCTTGAACAACCGCTCCCGCTCAGCCTGCTCGATGTCCCGGGCCGCGAAGTAGGTCTTGGCTACCAGCGTCGGTGTGCGGAACACCGCGCTCAACTGCTCGATCACCGCCTGCTCGATGTCCCCGGCGGGAATCCGTTTGAGCGGGCACCGGCTCACGGTCCGCTTGCTGTCTTTCTGGCAGATGTAATAGGTGTAGTGGCGGCCGTTCTTGCGGGCGTAAGTCGGTCCCATCGCGCAGCCGCAGTGGGCGCAGCGGATGACGCCTTTCAGCGGGGCGACCATTTTGGTTCTGGCCATGGAAACCTTGACCGGTTTGTTGTCCTCCAGGATGGCCTGCACCTTGTCCCAGGTCGCCCGGTCGATGATCCCTTCGTGCTCACCGGGGTAGCTGCGGTCCTTGTGGGCGATCTCGCCGATATAGATCCGGTTGTTGAGTAGCCGGTAGATGTGGGCGGTGTTCCATTCGGAGCCCTCGCGCACCTTTCCTTTCTTGGTGGTCCAGGCCTTGGTGCGGTATCCCTGTTCGTTCAATTCCTGGCCCAGCTTCTTGGCCGAGCCGATCTGGATGAAGCGGCGGAAGATGTACTGCACCGTCCTGGCTTCATCGGGGTTGACCAGCAGCTTCTTGTTATCCCGGTCGACGTCGTATCCGAGAATGGGTACGCCGCCGCAGTATTTCCCCCGGCGCTTGGCGGCCGCCACCTTGTCCCGGATGCGCTCGGCGATGACCTCCCGCTCGTACTGGGCGAAGGTGATCAGGATGCCGAGAAACATCCGTCCGGTGGGGTCGGTGGTGCTGAAGTGCTGGGTGACCGAGACGAAGCTGACACCCTTCTCGTTGAAGAGGTCGATCATCTTCATGAAGTCCAGCAGCGAGCGGGACAGCCGGTCGACCTTGTAGACGACGATCACATCGATCTTCCCGGCGTCGATGTCCGCCAGCAGGCGGCGCAGCCCCGGACGCTCCATGTTCCCGCCCGAGAAACCACCATCGTCATAGCGATCCGGCAGAGCCGTCCAGCCCCGCATCCTCTGAGCTTCGATATAGTGTTCCGCCGATTCCCGTTGCGCATCCAACGAGTTGAACTCCTGTTCGAGCCCTTCCTCATGACTCTTGCGTGTGTAAATGGCGCAGCGCAGTGTCTTGTTCTTGCCCGGCGCGACATTGCTGTTATCAAGCATCCGAACCTCCCTCGGCTTTTCTGCCGTAAACCTTCTTCAGTCCGAAAAAGACCTTGCCGTTCCACCTGGTCCCGGTGATCTCCCTGGCCACCGCGCTGAGCGACCGGAAGGTGCGGCCTTCAAACTCGTAGCCATCGGCAAGGACGATCACCTCATAGCGCCGGTCGTTCCAGACCCGCACCAGTCTGGTCCCGGGCAGGATCGCCTCGTTTGATTTCCGCTCTTCTGGGATGCGTTGATTGACAGTGGCTACCGGGTCCTCCTTGGCGGCCTGCTGGAGATGGACCTTGGCCTGCTCAGATAGCCCGCCGTAGAAAAGCTCCTGGATGCGATAGGCCAGCCGCTTGATGAGGAATTGTTTCTTGTACTGGGGCGGCTCTTCGCCGTAGAGGTCGAGCCATTTTTCCCGGAGCTGCTCCAGGGACATGGATTGCAGCAGGGCCATCTGCCGAAGGACCGAGTTTCGGGTTCGGTCCTGATTCTTGCCGCCGGTGGCGACGTTCTGTAACTCATTCATTTTCAACTCCTTATTTTGGTTTCCGGACGAGTTGTCATGAATGAATGCTCTGTTCCGGCAATGAATCAAGTCCTTCTCCGAGCACAGGGGAAGAATCTTCGAAAATCTCTAACTCACTGCCCACACATGCTTTTTTGGCCTTTCGGCGCAGGACCGCCGTAGCCAGAATGGAGGCGGCTGACTGGAGCCTCGCCTCACCCGACAGGCGGCCGGGATTGCCGTTTACGCCGAGATCTTCCGTCCCCGGCACATCATTCATTTCCTGTACATCCAACATCGAACACCTCCGGTGGGACCGGGGGGCTGGATGGTGTGGATGCCAGAAAACGGTGGCGGTCGGGATGCGCGTTCGATGGCACCCACAACCGCCTCAGCTCCGCCTCTGGTCGGTTATCTGGTTTCTAACTGCTCGTCCGGTTTCAAACCGGCTTTCTTCAGGCCTTACCTACCGAGGGGCTCATGGAAGTGTCGGAAATCAGGTGTGAGATTATTTCTTGACCTGATATGCATCAGGTTTATATTATTAGGGTTTGCTGGCGCATTGCGCCTTTTTGTCTTTCAACAGAAATGGAGACGCCATGGGCAAAGCGAAGACAGATGAGATAACGCCGTTGCAGCGGAAAACGCTCGAAGCGATATGTCGTTTTGTTGATGCCAAGGGCTTCCCTCCAACGATGAAGGAACTGAGCGAGATCTTTGAAATCAGCCCGGCGAGTGCCCACGACCGGATCAACCAACTGGTGCGCAAGGGATACCTGAAGCGAGAGGACGGTAAGTCTCGCGGCATTGCCGTCGCCCGCCGTCCCAGCGAGATGGCTGCCTCCCTGGTTTCAGTACCTGTTGTGGGTATGGTGGCGGCTGGCTGCCCCATCCTGGCGGAAGAGAACATCATCGGCCAAGTACTGGTCGAATCGGACGTCGTTCGTTCCGGTCAGCACTTTGCTCTCCGTGCGGTGGGTGACAGCATGGTCGGTGCCGGTATCAACGATGGCGATTTGATCATCGTGCGGCAGCAGCCCATCGCCGAGGACGGAGACATCGTTGTCGCGCTGCTCAACAACGAGGCGACCGTCAAGCGGCTGAGAATCAAAGACGAGCTTATCGAATTGGTGCCCGAGAACCCGGAGGTACGGAAGATCCGAGTCAGGCCGGAGGATGATCTTCGCGTGCTGGGCAAGATCGTTGGATGGAAACGGAATTGATCGAGACAGATATGGAAGAGTAACGACAAAACGAGAGGAGTAACTTATGGCATCATTCACCCTACGCCGCTTTTCGAAGCCGGGGATGCTTCGGCGAATCGACAGGAAGCATCTCATTGCCTTTCTGGAGCCTCATGCTGCCTATTTTTCAGCTCGCGGCGTAGAGTTGCCACCAGTCCAGGAGGAAGATGGCCTGGATTACAACGAGCTCAGTCACGTTTTATTGACCCCGGACAATTCGACCCCGGGCGATTTGGCAGAGGCATTGTATTATGTGAACGAGGTCTCGACTCAAGAAGGGTTTGAAGCAGTTCAGGCAGAAATATACGGGACAGAACTCGACACCGAGATTGAGGAAACCGCCACTCCTGCTGATCTTGCGATTCAGGTTTGGATGAAGGATAAATCCATCATCGAAAGAGTAATCGCTGAACTATTGCCTCTCAATAAACGCTCATTCGAATATTTCAAAACGGTGGTTAATCCTCTGCCAGTTTTCACAATTCCATCCTCAGAAAGAATAACCGCGTTGGAAAACGACCTTGATGAATGGTTTGCCAAGAAACGAAAAGGCAAATATTCCAAAGTGAAAATATTTTCTAAGGATGACTACATATGGATCGTAGTTAGGCATGGCAGCTCTTTCAATCGTGAGTCCGTTATCGAATCTGGCAAGTCTAAGAGCCAATACTTCAGACCAGAGAAATTCGATGTTCTCATATACAATCCCCTGATTGGCGAAATAAGAATGCATGCAGTAACGAAAGGAGAAAAGGAGCTGTATCGAAAGATGTTTGGGAAACATCTTTTTGGTGATGAGAATTTTTTCAGCCAGAGAAGCCAATTTAATTTAGAGTCATTGCGCACGGTGGGAGAAGAATCGCTATCGTGTGAGGATGTTGATGGCCTTGAATACGTAAAGCTTAAAGAAGTTCAGCTCTCTTACGCAGGAGCTTACAAAGACAAGGAAATCAGGAGATCTGAGGATTTTTTCGCTTCACTCCGAGATCGAGGCTTTCAGTTTCCCCAACATGGACGAATTACACAGGCTAGTTTTTATGTGAAATTTAAAGAAGTTAAGAAGCCAAGGTCGCTCACTATTAGTTCAGGGAACAGGGCAAGCTTCAGGTGTGACGATGACTCCGTAATCCTGGAACGTTGGCTCTTTTTGCGCGGCTTCATTACGGGGAACAGAGGGAATCTGGATGAATGACCCTGTCTGGGAGTTCCTGGAAGCATTGCCTGGAAAGTCGGCGGCGCTGTTCGATTGGGATCACGCGCTCTCCGGCTGGGATCGGTATCCGCTGTTTCGGGACCACTTTCTTCAGCTAACCAAGAATCACGCGACTGCTGTGGATTGTCCAACCGATTGTGGACTGGGATGCCCACGCAAGGTTGTTGTGCATTCGGACTCCGAAATCGTAGCCGTCTGCCAGGAGAAGGAAGCGGGGGCGGTTCCTCTTGTCCGGCAACAGACTTTCATCTACAGGCTCAAACAGTCGGCCGTCAATAAGGCGATATGCAGAGCACTCGACATTCAGCACCGCGAAGAGCCTATTCCTATCCTGAGCCATACTTGGCGATTGGGCGACTTTCTACCTTCTACCGGCACAGTGTTTCCGGTCTATTTGACGCTCCCAGAGAAAAAGGACGATATGACTGAAACCGTCCGTGAGCTTTGTTTAGAAAACCAGAACCCTTTCGTTTTGCTCGCACCGACTCGAAAACTGCTAAGCAGAAACGCTGAACGCCTCATGAATCAAAGAGCTGCACTGTTTATGGCACTTTGCGAGGAAGTTACCTTCCAGGAAGGCGGCCGCCTTAAGCGGATACGGAATGAATCGCCATTCAGAATATTGTTTCCCGATAACCATTTTGCTGCATCTACAGATCCTTTACCGGCAAATATTTTCCGGCAATGCGGAGACAGATGGCAAATTCGATTCCAAGGTGGGGAATCAGTCCCATTTGAGAGGCAAAAGGGTGTCGAATATCTCACCCTCCTGCTTGCCGCACCTGGCCGCTATATCTCGGTGCTGGATCTCTACCACGGAGGTACTTTGGACGAGGAAACGAGAAAGGCGCTCGAGTCCAGCGGATTGGAAGTTGGCGATTACCAGGCCGCTGCTGAAATCAGAAACGAATTGAACCGAATCGATCAAGAAATAGAAAGTTCCCGCGAATGTTCCGATTTATCACGTCTCGATGATTTACATGAGAATCGGGAGATGCTCCTTTCTCAAGTAAAGGCAATGATAGGGCCAGGTGGAAAACTGAGGCACGCGAACGATCCCCTTCGAAAGCCACGAGATAATGTCAGCAAGGCCGTTCGTCGCACCTTGAAGAATCTCAAGGATGCCAGAATGACTGCCTTTGCAGAACACCTTGAGTCTTCACTGGAATTCGGTGGCGAGATGAGATATCAGCCCTCCGAATCCATATCATGGGAAACAAAGCCCGTGATCGGATAGCCCAAGCAAAAAAAGTTTAAAAAAATTTCCCACGACGCTCTTTGTCGTGATGCACGACGCCGGATGTCGCCCCTTCAGCTTTGAAGGCGCGATCCGGCGTTTTTTATTGGTCAGCACAGGGTTGGCCACCGGGCGTGCCAGAACTTCCGAACAAGGAGACTGGCAGTGGCACAAGTCAACAAAGCACACCTCACCCCACCGAAGCGGCGACTCATCGAGTTGATGCAGGACATCAACTTCGGTCGCATCACCAACATTCCGGTCCGCGACGGCGAGCCGGAACTCACCCCTGACACGGTCATCGAGCGCGAGATCAAGCTGGGCGGACAAAGCGGTCCCCGGCCCGAGCGCGACCAGGATGACTTCATCCTCAAGCAAGAGGTCGTGGCGCTGCTGGAGCACCTCGCGCAGATGGGCAGCGGAAAAGTCTGCCTGCTCGAGATCAAGCACGGTCTCCCGTTCCTGATGCGCATCGAGGAACGGGCAGCCTGAACACGTAACGACCTGAATCCTTAGACACTGGACAACAAGCTGGACGCATGGCGGAGGCTGTTGTGGGTGTCGCCGAGCCGAATACGGCAATTGGCGGCGTACCTGCGACCCCTTCGCCCACGCGACAGCTTTGTCCTGTGATCTGGCCCGTGCCGACACCCACGCGGACCTCCTCCTCGCTCCGAGGAGGCCCCGATGGTTTCACAGAATTCTTACGACGGCATCGACAAGTATGCCGCCGACCTCATTCGGCACAAAGCACGTCAACTCGTAGGCAAAGCCGGATTCACCGAGGACGACAGACCCGACCTCGAACAGGAACTGATGATCGATCTGCTACAGCGGATGCGGCATTTCAATCCCGCCAAGGCCAAGAAGACCACCTTCATGGCCCGGATCGTCGAACGTCACATCTCCACCATTCTGGAGGCCCGGTTCGCCCAATGCCGGGACTGGCGGCTCTGCCAAACCTCACTCAACGAACCCCTCGACAACGGTGAAGGCGACACCACCGAGCGAATCGACTTCCTGGACAGCGAAGGCTCTCTGGGAAGCGGCACCCGCGAGACAAGGGAGCGTCTCGCCCATGAGATCCGCATGGATCTCGACCGGGCCATCACCTCGCTGCCGGAAGAGCTCCGGGATCTGTGCGTGCGCCTGCACGACAGCACCATGGCCGAAATCGCCCGGGAGATGGGCATTCCCAGAACCACTCTCTACGACCGGCTGAGCAAGCTGCGGGAGGCTTTCAGCGAGGCTGGCCTGACCGACTACCTGTGATCTCCGACGCATCAGCCCCGGCTCCGGTAAGTAAGCACCGTGCCGCATGGTGCGGCTATCCGGGGCCTCGGAAATCAGAACCTGAACAAAAGAGGAGTTCAACCATGACTCACGACACCTACAAGTACCGTTTTGACGAGTCGGTCCCGGCCCAGGAACTGGAAGACACTTTCATGCTGGCGATGCTGGCCGTCGAAAGCCTGCATGGCCGTTCCCGTGTGCGGATGGAGAGCCGGTTCAATCTGGACAAGGCCCGCCGTACCTGCGTGATCGACGCCTCCACCGATGTCGGCAGTGATCTCGCCCGCATCTTCACCGGCTTCGCCACCAAGGAGTACGGCGAACGCTCGGTCCTGATCGAACGAACCCAACCGTCGGGCTGCGCCTGCGCCTCCAAGCATCGCGCAGCGCCCGCCGTCGAAGCGGGGGTGACGGTATGAGCGAGCTGATGACCACCACCTATTCCATGTGGCGGCTGTTCCGCAACTGCCGCATGGCCTGCAAGTGGCGCTACATCGACGAGCTGGTGCCGCTCGAGCGCGACCCCAATCTGGCCTTCGGCTCGGTCATTCACGACTGCCTGGAGTGCTGGCACGGCGAGCGAGATCTGGCCAAGGTCCTCGACCACATCGACCGGACCTATCCGAACCGGGCGCAGGAAGATCATCAACAGGCCGACTGGCATCTCGCCAGGGCCATGATGAGCGCCTATGCGGAACACTACCCGGTCGAAGAGTTCGAGGTCGTCGCGCTCGAGAAGACCTTCGAAGGCCCCATCGTCAACCCGGCGACCGGAGCGACCTCGCGCAGTTTCATTCTCGCCGGAAAGGTGGACGGCATCGTCCGTCAGGATGGCCAGTATTTCCTGCTGGAACACAAAACCGCCTCGCAGATCGACGCCAGCTACCTGGAGCGGCTGTGGACCGATTTCCAGATCATCCTCTATGCCTGGTATCTGGAGCAGACCCTCGGCATCACGGTCAGCGGCATCATCTACAACGTCCTGGTCAAGGCCAAGCTGCGCCAGGGCAAGGGTGAGACCGAAGCCGAATTCGAGGCCCGCCGGGCGGAGCTGATTGCCAAGTCGAAAACCGGCAAGAGCAGCGCCAAGCGCAAGCTACCGGAGGATGACGACACCTTCCAGCTGCGGCTCCAGGAGAAGTACCTCGAGCCGGGCATGTTCCACCGCGAGGTGCTCTACATCTCCCGCGACCAGTTCGAGGAACTGCGGGCGGAGCTGTGGGAACTCTCCAAGGCCATGCTCGACGCCCGTCGGCGCGACACCTTCTACCGCAACACCAGCTACTGCTTCCAGTACGGAAGGCCCTGCGCCTACTTCCAGCTCTGCCGCTCGGGCGGCAACCCCAACGTCATCGAAAACCATTTCCAACGGATCGCCCCGCACGAAGAGCTGCGGGACGGAGCCGGTGAAGACGCCGCTCCGGTGTTTTGAAATCCCAACCATAAGGAGACGAAGCCATGCTTCCCAAGACCAAAAGCAAACCCAAACACACGCTCTCGGACCTCACCGCCCTGGTGTACGGCCCGAGCAAGATCGGCAAGAGCACCTGGTGCTCCAAGGCCGATGACGCACTGTTCCTGGCGACCGAGCCGGGTCTGAACGCCCTGGAGGTGTTTCAGACCCCAATCACCTGCTGGGACGACCTTCTGCAGGCCTGCGCGGAAATCGCCGAGGGCAAGCACGAGTTCAAGACCATCGTCGTCGACACGGTGGATAACGCCTACAAGATGTGCTCGGACTACGTCTGCAAGAAATTCAAGATCGAGCACGAGTCCGACCTGGGCTACGGCAAGGGCTATGCGCTGATCAACAACGAGTTCCAGCGCGTCATCAACAAGCTGGCCTTCCTGCCCTATGGGCTGATCCTGATTTCCCACTCCCAGGAGCGGGACATCGAAACCCGGACTGGAAAACACACCCGCATCGTGCCGACGCTGCCGGAAAAGGCGCGGAAGCTGGTTACCGGCCTGGTGGACCTGATCCTGTTCTGCGACCTGGACATGAAAACCGGCGAGGACGGCAAGCCGGTCTGGCAGCGCGTGATGCGCACCAAGCCCAGTCCCAACTACGACGCCGGTGACCGCACCGGTCGACTCCCCGAAGTCATCCCCCTCGATTTTCCGAGCTTCATGAAAGCGTTCAACAACACGGCAGCCGGAGCTGCGGCGAGTGCCGCCCGGCCGAAGCCGGAGCCGACCGCGAGTGCGGCGGCGAAACCCCAACAGTAAGGAGATCCGACCATGGAACACTACGAAAACCAATCCAACAGCAACCTCGACCTGGCGCAGTTCGACGACGCCTTCGAAACCGCCGAAGTCGAGGAGCGTGAGTTCGAGGCTGTCCCCGACGGCAAATATCAGGTCAACGTCGACCGGGTCGAACTGACCCGCGCCCAGACCTCGGGCAACCCCATGCTCAAGTGGACCCTGCGCATTATCGCGCCGACCCACAAGGGCCGTCTGCTCTGGCGTAACAACGTCATGGCCAGCAATGAGAACATCAAATGGCTCAAGCAGGACCTCTACACCTGCGGGCTGCAGCTTCAGAAGCTCTCCGACCTGCCGGGGCACCTCGAACAGCTTCTCAACATCAAGCTGGAGGTGACCAAACGCACTCGCGGTGAAAACGAGAACATCTACTTCAACCGTCGCATTGTCATGGCCGACGATGCCGGGGCTCCCGGCGCGGCGATGGACGACATGATCCCGTTCTGATGATGGACCGGATCACCGTTGTCGTCGACACCCGCGAACAGGAGCCCTACAGCTTCGATAGTGACAAGGTTTCGGCGGTTCGCAAGGCGCTGCCCGCCGGTGATTACTCACTGGTCGGCCTTGAGGAACGGGTGGCGGTGGAGCGCAAATCCCTGACGGATTTCGTCTCCACCGTCATCCGGGGGCGAAAGCGGTTTCACCGCGAGCTAGAAAAGCTCTCCGCCTACGAATCCGCCTGCGTGGTTGTCGAGTGCAACTTTCGCGATCTGGTCGATGGCCGCTACCGCAGCGATGCCCACCCGCATGCGCTGATCGGAACGGTCGCCTCCATCGTCGTCGACTTCGGTGTCCCCGTCTACTTCTGCTCGGACCGGCAGGCCGCCTGCCGTTTTGTCGAGGAGTACCTGACACGTTTTCACCGGAGGATCGCGAGATGCCAAAAAGAAATGAGAATAACCCGGCGCGACTCCGGGGAAGAATAGAGCGCGTTTACTATGCCGGACCCAAGTTTTCCGCAGGCCGACTGCTCACCCCGACCGGTGAGGAAGTCCAGTTCGCGGGCAATTTGTTCGCCCGGGAGAATCAGCCTGTGGTCCTGCTCGGGTCGTGGTCCACCCATCCCAAATACGGCCGTCAGTTCAAGGTCGACGGGATGGAGCACGACCTCGAACTCGATCCGGAGGGGCTGATCCACTATCTGGCCAACCATCCGGAGATCAAGGGCATTGGTCCGGCCAAGGCCAGATTGATCGTCGAGAGTTTCGGCGACGCCTTTGAAGAAACCCTTTTAAGTGACCCCGAGCGCATTGCGCTCAAGGCTCGACTGCCCCTGGACGCGGCCCGGCGGTTGCGTGACGAATGGTTGAAGAACCGTAGCGTCAACACCGTCATGGCCTGGCTGTCGGCATTCGGCCTGACCCATCATCAGGTCACCACCCTGGTCGAAAGACTCGGCGGCAACTGCCTCGATATCCTGAAGGAAGACCCGTACATCCTCATTCGGGAGATCCGGGGATTCGGCTTCAAGAAGGTCGACAAGATCGCCCGCAAGCTGGGAACCCCCAAGGACCATACCCCTCGTATCCGGGCCGGATTGAATTTCTGCGTCCGTGAAGCCCTGGACAATGGCCACTGTTGGATCGAATACGAGGATCTGGTGGACCAGGCCAATTTGCTGCTGGTCATGGATGCCCTGGACAGCCGGGTCCGTATCGAGAGCGCCCTCGACGCGCTCATCGAAGAACAGGCGCTTGCCTGCGATTCCCACGGCGGTCGTTTCGTGGTCGCTCTGCCGGAGATCGTCCGCATGGAGCGGGAGTTGGCCTCGCTGTTCGGCCAGGCCGAAACACCCAACCTGCATTTCCAGTCCGTCAAGAAACTCGATGCCCTGATTCGGCGCTGCGCGGCGACGCTGAACGAGAAGCAGCTTGAAGCGGTGCGCTCGGCCCTCCAATACAGCATCAGCCTGATTTCGGGTGGAGCCGGTTCGGGGAAGAGCTACACCATTTCAGTCATCAACACCATCTGCGAGGAGAGCGATCTGGAGGTCGTGCTCGCCGCGCCGACCGGCAAGGCCGCCAAACGCCTGGAGGAAGTCAGCGGCCGTAGCGGCACCACCATCCACCGCCTGCTCGGCTATGACGGCAAGGGTTTCTCGCGCAGCAAGGAGAACCCCATCGATGCCGACGTCCTGGTGGTCGACGAGTTTTCGATGGTCGACGTGCCGCTGGCCTGGCACCTGTTCGAGGCGGTCGATTTGTCGCGGACCACGGTGCTGCTGGTCGGGGACCACAACCAGCTTCCGCCGGTGGGACCCGGAAACATACTGCGCGATCTGATCCAGACACGCGCCATCCCCACGGTCATCCTCGACAAGGTCGTGCGCCAGGCTGGCGTCCTCAAGGAGAACTGCACCGCCGTTCTCAAGGGCGAGGTGCGCAAGACCAGCGAGGCGTCGGTGGCCGGATGCCGGGATTGGTACCTGGTGGATCAGTTCACCGATCCGATGGCTGCACGCTCGTTCCTGCTGGAGTTGTTTCAGGAGCGGCTCGACGCCCTCGGGTTCGACATCATCAAGGACGTGCAGGTGCTGACGCCGACCCACAAGGGGCCGCTCGGCACCAAGGAACTGAACGAGGAGCTGCAGCGGCTCATCCAGCGCAAGCTCTGGAACACCGAGGTGCCGCCGGTCGCCATGGGCCGCCGCGCCCCGTTTCTCAAGCACGACAAGGTCATCCAGACCCGGAACAACTACGACCTGAACGTGATGAACGGTGCCATCGGCTATGTGGTCGATGTCCTCGCGAACGGCACCCTGGTCATCGACTTCGACGGCATGCCCGTGGAGATGGAAAAGGGTTCGCCCGACCTTCAGGACCTGCAGCTCGCCTATGCGCTCACCATCCACAAAACCCAGGGGTCCGAATTCCCCTGCGCCGTGGTGGTGGTCCACAAGGCGCATTCCTTCATGCACCACCGCAATCTGCTCTACACCGGGGTGACCCGCGCCCGGCGCACCGCCATTGTCCTGGGTGATCACTGGGGCATCCAGAATTGCGCCAAGCGTTGCCAGGTGGATGACCGTCGGACCTTTCTGCCCCTATTTCTGGACGCCGTCCAGCACGCGGAGGCCGATTTCGCCCGTGTCGCGGAGGCCGAATGAGTATGGGCGGAACGGATAACGTCAGGGAGTATTACCGGCACGTCACCGAGATGGACATCGGTGACGTGGCCCGGGAACTCCTGCCGGGACGGATCACCCAGGAGACCGGCCAGCGCTTGATGTGCGACTGCCCCAACCATCAGAGCCAGTCGCGTCTGTCGCTGCACGTGATGCTCGACAAGCAGGGCTGGTACTGCTTCGGCTGCGGAGTCGGCGGTGATGTGCTGCAGCTCGTTGAGTTCATTCAGACGGGCTCGGTCACCGCCGGGCAATCCGGTCCGATGCCGGACAGCCACCGTCAGGCCCGGGACTATCTCGCCAAGAAGGCGGGCTTGCCGCCGCTGTCGCGCTATGGCCTCAGCCAGGAGCGTCTCGCCCAGACGGAGGCGGACCGCGCCTTCGAACTGCGGGTCAAGGACGCGTTGACCGCGCTGGCCAGGCTTTACCACGCCAAGCTCAAGGAGTCGCCGGAGGTCATCGACTGGCTGAAATCCAAATACGCCCTGAGCGAAGAGACCATCGACGATCTGCTGATCGGCTACGCGGACAATGCGTCCGGCGCAGTCGCCCAACTGACCGGGGGTGAGGACGGTTTTTCCAAGCGGGAGCTCGCCGCGACCGGCGCTTTCCGTCCCACCAGCCAGGACGGCCTGACGCCATTTTTCGAGCGCCGCATCGTCTTTCCCTACTGGAGCCGTGGCCGGGTGGTATTCATGATCGGCCGCAAGACGCCGTGGACCCCGGACGCCAATTGGGAGCAAGGGAAATACAAGAAGCTGCCGGTTCACGACGAGCACCAGCGGCCTTACGTCGCCGATTTCATCAACAACGCGCTGCTGTTCAACGAGGACTGCCTGCTGGCCAGGCTCGGCAATGTGATCATCACCGAGGGGGTGACCGATTGCCTGGCGCTGATGCAACTGGGCCTGCCCACCGTATCGCCGGTCACCGTCCGCATCCGGGCCGCCGATTGGGAGCGCCTGATCCCCAAGCTGCGCGGCGTCGAAACCGTCTACATCTGCCAGGACAACGAACTCTCCCAAGCCGGTCTCAAGGGGGCGCTGCAAACCGCCCGCACCCTGGCCGAACACAAGATTGACACCCGCCTGGTGACGCTGCCCTTGTCGGAGACACAGCTCTCGGCCCGGCAGGAGCTGACCGAACGCTTCGGCCTGATGGCGAGCGTGGGGCCGAAGGAACTGGCCAAGCTATTGGCAGGACGCCCCGCCGAGGAAATCCAGGCGGCCGAGGCGCTTCTCGCCACCGCAAAGATCGACGTCAACGATTTCATTGCCGCCGGGCATACCCGGGAGGATTTCGAACGCCTGCTCGCCGAGGCCAGCACGCCCATCGAGTTCGGCGTGCGCTCGCTGCCCGAGGGCGCTGAGGAAGAGGAACGCAACCGCCTGCTCGAACCGATACTGGGGGAGATTTCCGAGCAGTCTCCGCTGGAACAGGCCCGCCTGCTGAAGCTGGTGCAGGAGCGCATCGGTGGTGGTGTTTCCATGGCCACCCTGAAAGAGCAGATCCGCGCCATCCAGAAGGACCGCAAGGTCGAGTTCCGTAACGAAAAGAAGAAGGCCAAGCGGATGTCCGGCGCGATGCCCGGATCATGCCGCGCCCGGGTCGACGAGGTGCTGATCGACACGGAACTGGAGAACGGCGCTCCCGACTACACCCTGGCCGCCGAGGCTGCCTACGACTGGTTTACCGCCAACGGTGCCCAATTCTTTCACACCCTGCAGGGCGAGCCGTTCATGTATTTCGACAACGCCATCTACTGGATGGATTCACCGGACCGGGGCCGCAAGCGCCATTACGCGGCCATGCTCTACAAGCACACGGGCATGGTGCCGACCTCCAACGGCGGACGGACCTTTTTCGAGGTACTACCCAGCCTGGCGATGATCCGTGGCCAGGTGCGCGACCATTTTTCCTGGCTGCACACCGATGTGGCTTCCTACACCGTCTATTTCAACCTGAACAATCCGGAGCACGAGATCGCCAAGATCACCCCGGACGAGATTCAGATCATGAAGAACGGCGGCAACGAGGACGGCATCATCCTGGACGGCTCGCGGAAGATGAAGCCGCTGAAATTCCTGCCCGACGCCGACCTCGAAGAAGCGGACCGGCTCCTGGTCGATCTGCTGGTGGGCAACATGACCTGTCCGCAGGGGGATCGCTTTCTCATCCTTTCCTGGCTCTCCTGTTTCCTGTTGATCGACTTCGCCGGGACGCGGCCCATGACCCGCTTCGAGGGCTCGGCCGGATCGGGCAAGACCACCGCCAGCAAGATCACGTCGACGCTGCTTTTCGGCGAGCCACAGCACAAGAAGGCCACCGACGCCGCGAACTACACCGATGGCTCGCAGAACCCGCTCATCGTCCTCGACAACATCGAGGTCAAGCAGATGACCGAGGATCTGACCACCTTCATGCTGACCAGCATCACCGGCATCGCCAAGGAGAAACGCAAGAGCGGCACCGACAGCGAGACCATCACCGAACGGACCAAGTGCCTGCTGAACACCACCGGCATCGAGCCGCTGTGCGGAGAGCTTTCCGAGATCCTGTCGAGGTCCTTCGTCATCAACTTCGACCTAGCCAACCAGGCCAGCGACTGCTTTCTGGAATCGGAGGTCATCTCCGCCATCCAGCAGAACCGGAACCTGATCATCTCGGCCATCATGAAGCGGACAAGCCATGTGCTGGCGATGATACGGGACGGAGCCCAGAAGCAGGTCATGCGCCTGCTGCACCGGACCATGCCGACCCATGGCAAACGCCGGTGCAACGACTATCTGAGCCTGATGTACCTGATGATGCTGGCCGGGTCCGAGGAACACGAGGTGACCACCGGACTCGAGGATCTGAGCCCGCTGTTCATCGAGCAGATCCATTCCATCAACGACACCAGCCAGGAGATGGCGCGGGAGTCGAACCCCATCGCAACGGCGCTGGCATCGCTCTTCCATGCCTACCGAAACGCGGTGGAGCTGGACGAGAAGGCCCGCTACGGCGAGGACGACCGGGCAAACCACGTAGTGGGGTTCATCGAACGCTACCAGGTGAGGTTCGAGAACGAGAACACTATGGAGCCGGTGTCGGCGGGACGGCTGCTCGCGGCGCTGCGCAGGGTCGGCCGGGAATTCAACCTCGAGTTCGAATACAAGAAGCCCGCCCAGCTCGGTCGGCGCATCAGCAACGACCTGGACGTCATCCGGGACGCCGGGTTCGACATCGACCGGCAGCGCAACGCCCACACCAAGAACTTCGAGTATCGGATCTGCCACAAGAGCAGGTAAATGGAATTTTTTGGTTCTTTCGTAAAAAAGTTGAAACTGAAAACGGTCGATAAGTAGCGCAATAAAGAAAATGCATCGGGTTCAACCAACTCTGGTAAGGTTTTGTTTGCCGACAGAACCCCAACCGAGAGGAGAAACCCGATGCAGAAAAAGACTATCACGAAATTGCTGAACTTGCCCAATTTTGAGGTCAGGGAAGTGCTCGAACATCATGAAAAAAGTCTTCATCTTTATGTAGATCTGATCGACCCTGTCAGGCCGGTCTGCTCTGGGTGTGGTGGTGTTCATCAGGCTCCTGTTCACAGTATCGGCTGGATTCGGGTGGAAGACCTGCCCCTGTTTGGCAAACGAGTTTTTCTCTACCTTCCCAAGCGCAAAATCCGTTGCCCGAAGGATGGCAAAATCCGGGTCGAGGACTTCGCGGTGTTACGGGATCGCTTCACAAATCGTTTTGCCGAACAGGTTTATCGGCTGACTTCCATTACGACCAATACGGAAGCGGCCTGGTTTCTTTCTCTTGACGACGAAACCGTTTACCGTATCGACCGCGGCATTCTGGAGGAACTCGCGAAAAAGATGCTTTCCCCGGTGCCAGTTCTCACCCAGATGAGCGTCGATGAAGTCGCTTGGAAGAAATGGCACAAATATGTGACCAACGTGGTTGACATCGATCGGCGCAAGGTCATCTGGAACCATAACGGCCGGGGAAAAGGCACACTCGATACCTTCTTCTCTGATTTGGGAGAGGAGAAAGCCTCTCAGATTGGTGCTGTAGCCTGCGACGGGGCTCGCGGTTATCTCTCCTCGATCAAGCAGCATGCGAAAAACGCTTTGATAGTTCTCGACCATTTCCATGTCAAAAGCTATCTGAATGACGCCGTGGATACCGTCCGCAAGGAAGAGCTCCACCAAGCCAGAAAAGACAAGGACTCCGCCCTGGCTGACCTGCTCCACTGCCGGAAGAAATTCATCCTGATGCAAGGCACGCCCTCAAAACGGCAACGTAACGTGCTGGAGCAACTGGCCGAACTTAACGATAGGGTGTATCGGGCCATGCTGTTGAAGGAGCAGTTCCTTGAAATTTATCGGGCCGGTGCTCATAAAACCGCCCGGGCGAACCTTAGGGAGTGGATCGGCGCTGCCATGGCCTCCAATATCCCGGCTTTTGTAGAGCTTGGGCAGAAGTTTTTCCGCAAACGGCATCTGATCCTGAACTTTTTCCGGACCCGGATCACAGCTGCTATCTCGGAAGGAATCAACAATAAAATCAAAAGGTTGAAAAGGATGGCTTATGGCTACAGAGACGTTGCCTACTTCCTCCTCAAAATTCATCAACATTGCGGGCTCCTAAACCCAAGGTTTTCAACTTAAATGCGAAAGAACCAATTTTTTTTGCCCAAACTGGATGATATGACGACACTGAACTTTATCAAAATCAAAGGCAAAACTTGACGCCATCATCCTGTGATGCTAAGTTAAAAGCAAATTTATATGGAGGTATACCCTTGAGAATCTAACGGAAACGAGCCTTCACGAAATTTTCGTGTTCCCATTTTGGATCGTTAAAATTATCCAAAAAATGGCGTTCTGTTTCCGTAGATCTTGGGTGGCTTCAGCGTTCATGATTTGAATGCCACGTTTAAGACGTGGCATTTTTTATTTTAGCTGATTCCATGGGAATGGGACGTCCAGTATGTTTTGTTACAGCATGCTTGGAGGTCAACAATGTCAATATCTTTTCAAAACGTTACCTTTTCTTATGATAGTGCAATATCCTCATTGCTTGAGGACATCACAGTTCATCTTGCGGAAGGATGGACAGGAATCGTAGGGCCAAACGGTGCAGGGAAAACGACTTTTCTGCAACTTGCGGCAGGACATCTACAGGTACAGCAAGGGACTATCAAACGGTCCGGACATATAGTTTTCTGCCCGCAGCGCACTGACGATGTTCCGGCACAGCTATCACTTTTGATTTCTACCGTTGAAGCAGAGGCATGCGTACTGCGTGGAAAGCTAAGGCTTGGCGATGATTGGGTAAGTCGCTGGCCGACACTAAGTCATGGCGAGCGTAAGCGTGCTCAAATTGCTGTCGCTCTCTGGCAACAACCGGATGTCCTTCTTCTTGATGAACCGACCAATCATATTGATATTACGGCCCGTGAGCTGCTTATAGAAGCGCTTACGTCATTTCGTGGTATTGGCCTGCTGGTTAGCCATGACCGAGATTTGCTTGACCTTCTTTGCCAGCAATGTATTTTTCTCGACCCCCCTCAAGCCATAATACAACCTGGCAATTATACGAAAGCTGCCGCAGATGTTAAACGAGAAGAATCAAGTTTGCAGGATAGACGTCATAGTTTGCAACAAAACCTGGAACGATTAAAGGACGAGTCGAAACGTCGCTGCGCTAAAGCCTCACGCGCCAACAAAAAGAAATCGAAACGTCATTTGGCACGTGGTGACAGCGATGGGCGTGCCAAAATCGACCTGGCTCGTGTTTCAGGACAGGATGGTCATGCCGGGCGTCTTGCTAAGCAATTAAAAGGTCGTATAAAGCATGTGCAGGAACAAATTTCTGATATAAAAATCAAGAAACGCTATGCAACTCATTTCTGGATCGATGGTTCCGTCTCTCCACGTCGAATCCTCTTTACTATTCCTGCTGACATAATCGCTCTCGATGAATCAAGAAAATTGCATATACCAGAGATTACAATGCTACGTGACGATCGCATTGCTATTACTGGAGCAAATGGAATGGGAAAGACAACTTTTATTCGACATATTCTTAACCACATAAATATTCCTAATGAGCATTTGGTATATTTACCGCAAGAGATTGACATGATAAAAACCCGAAAAATCATGGCAGATGTAAATCACCTTTCTCATGAACAACTTGGTAAAATTATGACAGTGGTGAGTGCTCTTGGGTCACGCCCTGAACGACTGTTACATAACCTTGATATCAGCCCAGGTGAATTGCGCAAGGTGCTATTGGCGCTTGGAATTATTCGTCAGCCGCATTTAATTGTTATGGATGAACCGACAAATCATCTCGATCTTCCAGCAATCGAGTGCTTAGAGAATGCCCTGAAAGATTGCCCCTGTGGCCTGTTGCTGATCAGCCATGATTTGCATTTCCTCTTTCAGATAAGAGATATTCGCTTCAAGCTGCTGTATCTGTTCTGCAATCTTGCCTTTCAAGCGGCGGTATTCCTCTTTTGTG
>ERZ506979.514-NODE-514-length-24000-cov-6.941282_pt1 | contig 24000 bp, 12 predicted proteins | sample MGYA00512887_ERZ506979 | MGnify/ENA metagenome assembly ERZ506979 | reverse complement strand
ATCTCCGCCCGGTCAATAGGATACCAAGTCCCGAAATGCTGACGGACGGAAATATGGTCCGTTTGCATGGTGATGAGCTGTTCCATCTGCACCTGCAAAAACTCCGGCACTTCGGCAAATCCAAAGCTGTCCACATAGTAGGCAGTATCCTTTCCGTCCCTGTGAAACACCACTACATCACTGACGCTCAAAGAATGCCCGCGAAAATCTGCCGGATGATATAGATTGAATTTTTCATAGATACTGTCAAGGGTATCTTTCTTATCAAGTGGTGCATGATAGACAAGATCATAGTTTCCCTTATCTACCTTCGCACCGATTTTCTTCAAACGCTCCAACCGTTCAAAACGAAGTTCATCGGTTTTTTCGGTACGTTTCAGTTGGTAAATTTCGTAAGTATTGTTATCCATAAAATATCCTTTCCCGGGTCTTTCCCATACATCACAGAAGCCGTCTAATCCCCATACAGCATTTTTCTATATAGGGATTAGGATATGACTTAAACCGCCTTATAGCCACATATAAGCGTTACAGACGGCTTATTCTTCCCATGCTTCGCCCTCATTCAAGGCAGGTTCAAAGATGATTTCCGCAAACGCTTCCTCGGTCATAGACGCAAGAATTTGAAGCGTTTCTGCCATCAGTCTTGCCATGTCGCTATCGTCGATGTACGGCAAAGCTGCCGTCATATCCGCAATCAATGCCGACTTGCCTGAATGGTCGAAAACACACATCAGATTGATCATTTCCACATTGTTCATCAAAGTTCAATACCTCGTTTCTTGTCCTCGCTTCTCGTAGGACTTGCTTTCACTTGTTTTTGTTTTTCCTGCAATTTTGACAACACCGATGTTTTTGGCGGTTTGCTGTCGTGATCTACTGCCGCAGATTCTTTAGTTTTATTGCTCTCTCGCTCCATTTTCTGAAGCTCACGAAAAGCGGAATTTATCATAACGGGATGACAGTTGGTTGTATAGAAACGGCGAATATCCCTTGAATAATCCTCGGTATTCGTGCCGGGAATATGTACCTTTGCGGCATCCGCTTTGGTACTCGGATAATATCTGCCGTCATGGTCGGCAAGCTGAATGGTGCTTGCAAGAACGATTTTCACACGCTCCATGCCGTATTTGTCTGTCATATCCGCAAGAAACTCCGGCATCTGTCTTTCGTGATATGCCATACCGAACTCCTTGTCAAACTGTTCGGCACAGGCTTCTGTTTCCTTTCTGCTTGCTCTCCAAGCATCAATCTCGCCTTTCTCTTTTGCTTCCGCAAATGTGAGACTGCTCAAAGGAACAATTGTGGATTTGGTTGGTTCTTCTGATGTGGCGATTTCCGTCTCTGCAGTCAAGCTCTTTTCGTCCATATACGTCACAAAGCCGTGATTTAACTGCTCCACAAGATCAGTTAAAATCGTTTCTCGGTCATCCCCAAGATAGTCAAACAGCTTTGTTTCGCTTCCGTAAAAAGCAACCGCCTTTTCCGCTATGTCAGCCGCATCCTTTGCATAGACAGTTTCACCTTTACCGGGAACAACCTTCTCATAGAAGCTCTCCAACGTCATACCCGCATCACCTGAGAACGTCCAATCCTCGCCAAGCTCCAATCTGTCCTTTTCGCCAAAGTCCAGCTTTTCGGATAACACCACCGCCCCCGCATGATTGACCAACACAAATGGTTCAATCGTTACAAACTGCCCGGGGTCATCATCGGAACCACGCAGATCATAGGCGAACAGTCCCTCCGGCAAGTACTTTTTGTTGACTCTACCATTGGTAAATACGCCATCATGTCCGAACACCTCAATACCGTCCATAACCTCGGCTTGCTCACGCAGCTTCGGGATTGCCGCACTCTGCAAAACCTCCTGCAAGGTATCTCCCTTTGCTTCGGGAAATGTGATCCTTGCCGCCTGCAGAACATCGGCTTCACGGTCAGCAGAGTTAGCCAGATGTGCATACACCGCCTTGTGAAGCTCTTTGCGGTCAAGATAGGCTTCGGCACGGGTCATGTAGTCCTCCAATGTTCCCGTTTCCTGTAAGGAGATCGGATTTACATCAACCGACAGACCGCCGATTTCCAAATGATTGCCGTTGATGGCATTGAAAAAGGTGTCCTCATACAGCACACCATTCGGCGCATCAAAGGAGAGTACCACATCAATGTCGGACGATTCATCAAACAGTCCGTCTCTGGTGCGGCTTCCGTACACTCTCGCTCCAAGAAGTTTTACGCTCTCGGAAAGCTCCATTTCTTCAAGCTCCGCTTGTGCTGCAAAAAGAACCATTTCCTCAATGTCTTTTCGGCTGTACCCATTCAGAGCTTTGGTCGGTTCGGTGTTCTCGGAAGTGAGATGAATAACGGGTTCTTCACTCTGCGGCGATGCCATTTGATAAACCTTGCGTTCTCCCTCGTCAAGTGCCGCAATCGTGATTTTGTGTCCCTGCACATGGAGCTTTTCAACGTAGTTTTCCAGATTGTGCTTTGGCAGACCCACAAGAGCAGCACGCTCGGTATCGCTTATGGGACGGCTTGTGAGCTGCAGATCAAAGGCTTCGGCAATCGTCCTTGCATCGTCATTGAACGCTTCAAAGAAGTCTCCGACTTGATATAATACGATGCTGTCGGGATATGACGCTTTCACATCAAGATAACCTTGATAAAAAGGCGTGTACTTTGGCTCTGCCGATTCTGCAATGGGGACAGAAGTTACCCGCTCGTTTTCTTCCATTTCTTGCTGTCGCTCCTTGCGGCTTATTTCAAGGTTGCGGTCAATCTCCTTTATCATGCTGTCGGCTTCACGGCGAATGACCTCCATAGAACTGCGAAGCTCTTTCATCTCCTTGCCCTCGCTCCAACCTGCGATATAGCCGAAAGAATACTCGCTTGTGTCGATACCGTAATACTGACAGACGGTGTATGCCACGCTCTCTGCCTGGACTTCACGGGTATTGCGGTCAACCATAATGCCGTTCTCGGCATCGGTCATATCCACATCATGCAGACGGGAGTGAGCAATTTCGTGAATACCCGTCTTAATATTCTGCGCTTCGCTCATACCCTCGGCAATCGCAATTCGCTTTTCTTTCTGATGATAGAAGCCGTGTGAACTACCTTCAATCGGCTGAAAATCTATCGGGACTTTAGAGGTTCGCTTCAAGGCTTCAAAGAAGATATTGTATTCCTCGACACTTGCCGTTAAGTCTTTCACCGTATCAAGCTCCGGTAAAGGTTTGCCCTCTGTTTGGCTCACATCAAATACCGATGTAATCTTGAAAAACGGTTGTTTTACCATAACCATCTCTTTTTTTACCTCGCCGTTTTCGTCAAGGATCGGTTTTTGTGTTTCGGGGTCAAGCATATCTTGTTCGACCTCAACTTTACGGGGAGCGGGAGCGAAAATCTTGATTGCCTTTTCGCCTTTCATCACATTACGCTCAAATTTCTTTTGCCACGCACCATACCCTGCCACAAGGGTTGCATCGGGTTTCTGCATGGCAATGAGAAGCGTGTTTGAAAAGCTGTAATGATGGAACTGCGACATAACACGCAGATATTCCATATACTTCTCGGAAGTGAAAAGCTCCTTTACACCTTTCTCCAACCGTTCCGTGATTTCTTTTAATTGCTGTTGTTGTTTATTTTCTGCCAATATCCATTCCTCCCGGATTTGTTGCTCCCACCGACACCGATGTGCCGATGGGAACTGTTTGTTTATATTTCTTGTTGCTTATTCTTTGCAGGGCTTGAAACCTCTCCACGCTCCTTTATTTTTCCCTGCATCTGATGCAGACGGACAAGGACGGACTTTTTCGGTGCAGGACGGTCAGCGCTGATAGACTCGTCCACATCATCGACAATATCGCTGAAACCACGCTCACCTCCGTCCTTGTCGGCGTCCATATTGAGAAGTGCGTTCAGCTCGGAAAGCCGTTCTTCCTTTTGCTTCAGCTCCGCTTCATGCTCAAACGGCTTGGATAGCTCCTGTTTTGCCGTTTCCATCTGCGTATGCAAGGTTGTAAGGCGTTCTTCGGCTTTGATGAGGTGGTTCGGTATCTCGGAGAGCGCGTTATTGATTCTTGTGATATTACCGATACCATCCGTTCCGACCTCAACTTTGTAGCTGCTCTTTCCTCGCAAGGTCAGCTCAAATACATTGTGAAACGCATCGAAATGAACACTCATACGAAAGCCTGCATAGTGACCGATTTCACCGTCCTTGTTGATGGCTTTCATGCCTGAACAAGCAGCAATGATGGCAAGTCCGGCTTCCTTCTTGTTGTCAAAAATTTTACCGCCGACTTCCATTGTAAAGGTTTCATTGTCTTTCGGAAGTTTTTCAGCCGCCGTAACTTGGTCGATTTTCAGACCCGCAATGCGTTCCTCGGTTGCCGTTATCATCTTGGGGTAATTGACTAAAATATCATCCTCCAGGCGATAACGCTGGGAATCAAAGTTGGATTTCATCAAACGAAGCTTTGCCACCTGAATATCCAAATCCATCTTTTCTTTGATGTAAGGGTTTCCCGTTGCCAGAGCCTTGATCTCCGCATAAGAAAGTGCCGCTTCGTCAATATCATCGGCAGAACGGACGGGGCTTTTACTCGTCATAATCTGTGAGATAAACTTCTGCTTGTTTTCAAGAAGCTGCCACGAATACGCATCAAATGTGCCTTTAGTGATATAACGGAAAATTTTGACTTGCGGGAACATATTACCTTGACGGATAATTCGTCCTTCCTGTTGTTCAATGTCTGACGGCTTCCAGGGTACATCCAGATGATGCAACGCAATCAATCGGTCTTGCACATTCATGCCGGGACCCATTTTTGCGGTTGAACCGATCAGCACACGAACTTCACCGCTTCGTACCTTTGCAAAAAGCTCAGCTTTGCGAATTTCAGTATTTGCTTCATGGATAAAAGCAATCTGCTCGGCAGGGATACCCTTGTGGGTGAGCTTGTTTCTGAGATCATCATACACATTGTACTCGCCATCGCCTTTCGGAGTAGAAAGGTCACAGAAAACAAGCTGTGCGGCTTTCTGCTCGGCGGTTTCCTCCCAAATGGAGAAAACATTCTCCACACAGCGATTGGTCTTGCTGTCGGGGTTATCCGGAAGAAGCGGATTATTGAGTCTTTGGTCAAGCGCTAACTTTCTGCCGTCGTTTGTGATTTTCAGCATATTGTCAATGCTTGAATCCACGCCACCGTTACGCACAATTTCGGCTCTCTTGCCGAGTGCTTCCACCATCTGCTTCTGTTCCTCGCTCGGCTCGGATACAACATCGGTATAGATGGCTTCAGGTACGGGGAGTTTGAGCATATCCGAGGTCTGAATATCGGCGGCTTCCTTGAACACTGACATCAGTTCGGGGAGATTGAAGAATTTTGCAAATCTTGTCTTTGCCCGATACCCCGTACCCTCCGGCGCAAGCTCAACAGCTGTTACCGTTTCACCAAAGGTAGATGCCCATGAGTCAAAATGTCCCAAATCCATTCTCTGCAAGGTATCATACTGCAAGTACCGCATCAGCGTGTAAAGCTCGGTCATACTGTTGGAGATCGGAGTACCCGTCGCAAAAGTGATGCCCTTATTGCCGGTGATCTCGTCCATATATCTGCATTTAGCAAACATATCTGATGACTTTTGTGCTTCGGTTTGGGCGATACCTGCGATATTCCGCATTTTTGTATAGAGGAACAAATTTTTGAACCCATGGCTCTCGTCCACAAACAGACGGTCAACGCCGAGCTGTTCAAAGGTTACAACATCATCTTTCTTACTCTGGTCGTTTAATCTCTCCATTCTTGCTTCCAGAGATTTTCTTGTCTTTTCCATCTGTTTGATGGTGTAGTTTTCGGCATTTTGGTCTTTTGCTTCTTCAATTTGGAACATCAGCTCGTCAATCTGCTCTTGAAGCATCCGCTGCTGTCGCTCTGCCGATAACGGAATACGTTCAAATTGGCTGTGACCGATGATGACCGCATCGTAGTCACCTGTGGCAATTCTCGCACAGAACTTTTTGCGGTTGGCAGGTTCAAAGTCCTTTTTCGTTGCCACAAGGATATTGGCGCCCGGGTAGAGCTTTAAGAAGTCCGAACCCCATTGTTCAGTCAGGTGATTCGGTACAACGAACAGCGATTTTTGGCAAAGTCCCAAACGCTTGCTCTCCATAGCGGAAGCAATCATTTCAAAAGTCTTGCCCGCGCCCACGCAATGTGCAAGAAGCGTATTACCGCCGTACAGCACATGGGCGACGGCATTTTTCTGGTGCGGACGGAGTGAAATCGCAGGATTCATACCCTGAAATGTGATATGACTGCCGTCATACTCACGGGGACGATTGGAATTGAACCGTGTATTGTACTCTGAAACAATCTCAGCTCTGCGTTTCGGATCACGGAAGATCCAACTCGCAAATTCCGCTTTAATGGCATCCTGCTTCTGCTGGGCAAGCATGGTTTCTTTCTTATTCAGCACTCGCTTTTCTTTGCCATCCTCCATCACCTTGTCAAACACACGGGTATCTCTGAGGTTCAGAGCATCTTCAAGGAGCTTGTAGCCGTTTACACGGTCTGTTCCGTAGGTCATACGAACACGGACATTTCCGTAGCTGTCGCGGCTCTTGCCGCTGATGTTCCATTCGCCCGATACTTTAGAATAATTGACATCAATTGTACTGCCGAGAAAATATCTCGGCGTCTGGAACAGTTCGCCCATGAAGTCACGGATGTATTCCGGCTTCAACCAAGTCGCACCAAGACGAATTTCAATCTCCGATGCTTCTAAGTCACGGGGTTGTATCTGCTCCAAGAAAGCGACATTGGCAGCATATTTCGGGGCATTCTCCGCAAAGGTTCTTGCCACATCCAGCTTCTGTCTGACATTGCCGGAAAGATACTCGTCAGCCGTTTCCCATCGATCATTCAAGGGATTCATAAAGATAACCCCTCGCAGTTCCTCTATAAGCTCTGCTTCGCTCTTGCCCGAAAGCTGCATCATGTACGGAATATCCACACACGCCTTTTCTCCCATAGATACCGCAAGCGCTTCACTCGCCGTATCAACTTGTGTTACTACCTCGGCTTTCTTGATGGTGCGTTTGGTGAACATATCCGCTTTTCGCTGTAAATTGCCCTCATGGTCAATGATTTCAAGCGAACACAAAAGACAATAGCTGTTATCCTGGTTAAACGCTCTCTTGTTTGCACTGCTTGAGAGCAGTCCGTATTTGCGGGTATAATCGTCATAGAGTCGATTCAGTTCCAACTGATGAGATGCAATTTCTTCATCACTTCCGTCATTCGCTTGGCAGTCAATCAGTCCTTGAGCGCAGTCCCTTATCGCCACCATACCCTTGACACGCTCGGCAGTTGCTTCGGGCAAATCCACCTTGCTCATAACGGAATTTTCACGGTAATACACATCGCCGTCCACTACAGTATAGGAAAAGTTCTTTACTTTCGGGTCAGCAGGAATTGTTACAGCATCGGCTTCCAGATCGGTGTCCTGCACCTGTGCCTTTTCAATTCGTCCGTGAATGTTAGAGATGGCTTCTTTTAACTGCTGTGCAAGGTCTGCACCCTCGATTGACTTGACGGTACATTCCATTTTGCCGTACTGTGTGCTTTCCTCGGTCAGCGTACCAAGCACCATTTCGGGATGAGAAGCGAAATACTGATTGATGGTATAACCCTCGGCAGATTTACCGAGCTTTGTCCATTCCGCATTGGGAATACCGGGGCTTTCACGCTTTTGCAGAAACAGAATATCCGCTACGACATCCGTGCCTGCATTACGGCGAAAAGCGTTATTGGGAAGTCTGATTGCTCCTAAAAGGTCGGCTCTTTCCGCAAGGTATTCTCTTGCAGAAGAATTTTGCTTATCCATTGTTCCCGATGAAGTAATAACCGCTACCACACCGCCCGGACGAACCTGGTCAATGGATTTCGCAAGGAAATAATCGTGTATTTGGAAATGGTGTCTGTCATATTTTTTGTCTGCCACACCGTAATTTCCAAACGGCACGTTGCCGATCACTACATCGAAGAAGTCGTCGGGATAGGCGGTTTTTTGAAATCCGTCCACCGTAATATCCGCTTTCTGATAAAGCTGCTTTGCGATTCTGCCCGTGATGCTGTCAAGCTCCACACCGTACAGACGGCTATTCTGCATCGTCTCCGGGAGCATACCGAAGAAGTTGCCGATACCCATCGACGGTTCTAAAATATTGCCGCCCTCAAATCCCATTTGACCGAGAGCATCATACATTGCCTTGATGACCGTAGGAGAGGTATAATGTGCGTTCAAGGTGGTTCCCTTTGCCGCAGAGTATTCTTCGAGGGTAAGCGTTGCATAAAGCTCCTTAAATTCCTCTGTCCATGCAGACTTTGTTTCATCAAAGGCATCGGCAAGACCGCCCCAGCCGACATATTTCGATAATACCTCCTGTTCTTCGGGTGTTGCCATTCTGCCATGAGACTCCAATTCTTTCAGAAGATTGATGGCATCCATGTTCATGCGGAATTTTGCTTTCGGACCGCCTGCACCCAAATCAATATCCTTAATATGGAAGTTCGTCTTTTGATGCTTCGGCGGTTCGGGTTCATCGGTACGGAGCGTCCGTATCTCAACATCAAAGGGCAGATTGTTTTGCTCACCGGAATAAAAAGCTACGGTTTCCTCTTGTAAAGAGTTTTTCGGCTCAACCTCTGCCTGTTCTGCAGAAATGGCGGTAATATTACCCTTGTCCACATACTTCTCAAACTCGGTGCGTTCCATTCTGACTGCTTTTTGCTCCGGAACACTCGGTATGACATACCAAACATCATCCTCGGTGACATCTTTAAGGATGATTTCAACTCTGTTGTCATCATCAAAAGCGACAAGCATCTTATCGCCCGGATGATACGCAATCCCGTCTTGGGTTGTGAAGATAAGCTGTTCGGGTATGCCGTTTGCTCTCTGCATTTCATACAGGAACTGAATGGCATTTTCTTGCTCTGCATAGCGGTAGAGCTGACCGTTTTCGCCGTAATACTTTTGAATCTCTCCATCCCAAATAGCGGTGATACCACCCTCATGTGGGAGCAAACGGATAGAAAATCTGTCGGGAGAAACCGTTGTTTCTTCACTCTGAAAGACTGGCTCGATGTTCTCGACATTCTCCCATTGCTGTTTCTCAACAAAGGAACGGACAAAATGGGTGGGTTCACTTCGGAAAATCGGGAAACCCGTGCCGTTCTGGAAGGTAAGGTCACGCAGGCTGACTTTACCGCTTTGAAAGTCCACCGCATCAATCTGAAACTGTCTATCCTCAATATTCAGCTTCATGCCAATGGGAATGTAGTCTTTGCCGTGATACTCATGAATTAAGGTATGAGAACCGTTCTCGCCCTCGCCCATCAGTACAAGGTTCTGACCATACGACCAAATCTGTTTGCCAAAGTTTGCCCATTGCTCCGCAGGGAAACCTGTAACGGGGATACTCTCGCCGCTTTCAAGCTGTTTTTCAAGGAGTTTTCGTCCGATTAGTTCAGAAACGGTCTTTGCATCTTCGCCATAGAACTCGATATTTCCGTCATGCTCAAAACCGACAAGAGTGGACACCTGATATTTTTCACGTATACGTTCGTATTCGCTTTCGTTTGCGGCATCTAAAACGGATAGCGTTTCGGAAACTGCGGTCTGCTCGCTGTTTTCCAAGACCTCGCTCGGCTCGTCCTCGGATTTCTCGACATTCTCCAAAACGGGAATATCGGTTTCGGTTATTTCAATCTCTGCCGACTGTTCTTGTTCGGAAACACGCTCCACGAACTCGGATATCAGATGGTCATTGAGAGGATTGTCACGGAGCAGAGTTTCAAATTCGGCAGGCTCGTAGGTGTAGGAATAAAGCGGAAAGGACTTATCACGAATGAGAATCGTTCCTCGCTCCATTTCCTCAATCTCATGCTCCGTGCCGTGAATGAAAACGCTGTCACCAACCGCATACCGATAGACAGGAACTCGCTCTACAGGGGATTCTTCTCGAAGCGGAATATACAGCTCCGTTCCGTATTTCCGTGCTTCGGCAAGAACGCTTCTTGACGGCATAAAGAGTGAGAATACACCGTTCTTATAGGACACAACATCAGCATACAGACTTTGCATCCTCTCATAGTCCTCGTCCTTCTCGTTCATCAGACCGACTGCAGCGGACATATCCGCCGTCACATTTTCAAGCCATGTGGTATCGTTCAGCTTTTTTTCGATTTCATCCACCGCATGAAAGAACAAATCCGCATCTTTCGGAAGGGCAAGTACGGATTTATCGCCGTGCTTATGGTAGAAGCTGTTAATGCGCTGGGCAATAACATGACGTTCATAACCGGGCATACGGGCAATATCCTTTTCGTTTAGGTATCTGCCCGTCAAAATGAGCTTTTCCACTCGGCTTTTTGCTTTGCTCCAATTCAGGTCAACATCAACCTCGTTGCCGTCTGAATATTTTCCACGAGAAAGCTTCACGCCTTTTCCGTCATAATCTGCATGGCTGTCATCCGCACCGCAAAGAGCATGGGAGCTGCCTCCTGCAATCCCAAAACCGTTACGAACAAAATCCTGCTTTTCCTTGTCGGTATGGTCATGGATGAAGAACGAATAATAGCCGAGCTTACTGTCCGAATAAGAACCGCCGCCCATGAAATAATGGTCGATTTCATCCTCGGTGATAAAATCCACATTCGCACGAAAAGTATCAATCTGCGACATGGGAAACTCGACTTGCGGATTTTCAAGCTCTGAAAGGCGGCGAAGCAGCTCGTCGGGTTTATGGTAATGAAAACGCAGAATAGAGCGATCTTCTTCATACCGCATGAGAAAATCACCAAGTCCCATTAAGGTGTCCGAAAGAAAATCCTTATCTTCCAAACACTCTGCAATTCGCTGAGTACTGTCGGGAAAACCGCCGCCAAACAGTTCGGCATCCATAAAATATTCCACGCCGTTGCTTCTGTCTTGATGGAGATACCACAGCTTTTCCGCAAGCTCTTTTCTCTCATTCGACAAGGCTTGATTGAGGATAATCTGCGGAGCATAATTGCCGCTTTCAAGAAGCTCCTGTGTTCGGCTTGCGACCTGCTCCCATGATAAATGAACAGCATCGGGATTTACTTCCGCATGGTTGCCTTTGGCAAGCTTCATGCCGTCCTTATCAAACCAAACGGCATATTTTTCACCGTCCACCACAATGCCTTTTGCTCCGTAGCGATATTCGTTTTTCAGAAATTCCGCATCATCCCCGGCATTTAGCATAAAATGGGCAGCAATACGGAGTACACTTCTACTCTGATTACTGCCCATTCGTACCACTTCGTCAAAGACTGAAATCGGTACATCGCTATTTATAAAAATACCGGATAGCGCATCACTATCCGGCGGTTGGATATTTAACTGTAAATCAGTTCGCTCGTTACGATTTCCTCGACTCTCATTTGAATGTTGTTCATTCGCTGAAGCCAAATCATCTGATTCTCGGCTTTGAGAGCTTCGTTCACGCCCTCCGCTTCCATAAAACTCTGCGTCAACTGTTCCATCCTCTCGGTCGCCGTCTTGTCGATCTCCCGAAGGTGTGCCGACAGTTTCCCGGTCATCAGAAGTCCATGATACAGACCGCTGTGGTTCTCCTTCAGAAATGCTTTGCGCATCCTGCCGAAGCGCCCCAGTGTACTCGTCGGCTGCTCGTCCATCTGAATGTTCGGAATCAGAAAGCTCGCTTTGTTCGTGTAATCCATTCTCATCATCTGACACATCTCCTTTTTCTGTGTTTCCGTTTCTTTCGTGTGCGATTTCACTTTCACGCTTTACAACGGTAAAGTTATTATACACCACTTCCGAATTTTTTTCAAGGGATTCCGGATTCTTTTCTAAATTGTTTACAATTTCCGCCGTTCTCACCTTTTTGCCAATATCCATAAGAATAGGCATGGCTGTTTCAGAAACTGCTGTACCAAGCTGTGCAAGAGCCATCGGGGTGCTGAACTCATAGATGTTTTGGAAGTCCATAGGCTCAAAGATGTCCGATACATCAAGACCACAACGCTTTGCAAGCATATAGTGCAAGCTGCTTATCATAAGGTCTCGGAAACGAACTTCCAAATTCAAATCGTCCAAATCTTCAAGAAAACTGCCGTCGATTGCATAGGAGAGCTTCTTTACATAATCGGATAGATTCTCGTTTACGGTGCTTCTTGCCACTTCATACAGACAGTCAGAAAGGTTATTGGTGCTGTCAATCCCGTAGGTATCCTGCAAATGATCGGTGATAATCTGCGTGTGTTCTTCTCGGAGCTGCCAGAGATAGACCTCTCGGCTTCGCTCCAGAGGGTGTGTATCCGAAACATCAAACACATATTTGAGTCTCGGATAATCTGTCGAATCGTCGATTAAGGCAATTCCTTTTGCACCTCGATTAACCCAACGACCCATTTTGTTGTTCCAAAGCTCAAGCGATGCGCAGGCGCTCGCTTCCGGTTTCTGTGCGTAAATTAAAAGCTGTTCATGGAACGGATAGCGATACAGCCGTGAAGCCGTATCAAGATAGTGCATCCAATTTGCCGGAGAACGGGTAACATCTTTTGCCGCCTGTTCCGACAAAGCACTAATCAGTTGGTATTTACTCGCCATTTACTTCCTCCGTCATTGTAATATCTGATTCTACCTCATTGCCCCACACATCCCACCCATCCGTCTTTTCTCTTGCGAAAAGCTCCACTCTCGGAAGATCTCCCATCAGTTCTAAAATGCGATCTCTTGCTTCTTTTGGTTTCTTGCTGTGCCGTTCTATGTGGGACATAATGACCTGGTGAACCGATGCAGACACACGCTTTGGATTTCCTTTGGTAGCAAGCACACATAATTCCACATTGCTTCTCGTCCAATGACCCATCCCCCAAAACAAGCTGTCTGCTTTTTTGTTTTGCTTGACCCATACAAAGGCAATCGTCTTGTATGTAAATCCCCATGCTTCCAATGCCGCAATGCCTTCTTTCAGACACGGCATTGTAACCCATAAGAACAATGCACAATCTTTCTCTGCCAAATTACCGACAGGCAAAGCACATATATCCTCGATACTCATGGTCGGATAATGACTTTCCGCACTTCGTCCAAGTCCTTTATTGGAATATACCTTGTATTTCCAGGGCGGGTCTGCATAGATGATGTTATATTTTTTCTCGCTCAATCGTTCTCCTTATCGCTCTTTGCCTTTCTGCTTGTCGCTTACAAATTCCATATCATAGGACGGATATTTGCTGCCGCCATCAACAAGCGATATTTTGGCGCTGTACTTCTTTCCGGTTTTCTTGGATGTGAGATGTTTTGCCGTGTAGAAGCCTTTTGTGACAAGTGCGGTTGCAACGGCTTTGGTGAAGTTCAAACCAATGCTCTGCATGAATTTATTATCTCTCCAAAGAGTAAAACCACACTCTCGATTTTCGCACGCATATCCGATTTTGCACTCGGATACCGTACCGCCGCAACGGGGACATATGCCGATGATTTTCTCTTTATCACGGAGTTTTTCTGCAAAACTCTGTCTGTCCTTTTCCTCGACTGCGGCATAATCCTTAACAAGGGTTTTGACAAATTCCGTAATACCGTCCATAAAGTCGGCTTCGGAAACTTCGCCATTCTCCATCAGAAGCAGCTTGTTTTCCCACTCTGCCGTCATTGTCGGGGATTTAACCGCATCAGGCAAAATAGAAATGAGCCTTACCGCATCTTCGGTTGCCGTAATCTGTTTGCCTTTGCGTTCCGCATAGCCGCAGCTGACCAGTTTTTCAATGATACCGGCTCTTGTTGCAGGTGTGCCAAGTCCCTTTTTCTCGGTTTCTTTTTCAAATTCACCTTTACCTGCGTTCTCCATAGCAAGGAGCAGGCTGTCCTCGCTGTACGGCTTCGGTGGACTTGTGAAATGCTCGGACACAAAAGCATTTACCGCCGTCATAACCATACCAGCCGCAGCATCTTTCGGGATTGCTTTTTCTTCCTCATCTTTCTTGTTTTTCTTATCTTTCAGCGTTTGTGCAAATGCTTCTTCAATTTCGGTAAAACCTTTATAAATCACCGTTTTTCCTTTGGCGAAAAACTCTGTACCCTCGCACTCGGCTTTCATCGTCAGTTCCTCATACTGCATCGGCTCGGCGGTTGCGGCAAGCACTCGCCGGGCAATCAAACGATATATCGCTTGTTCCTCGGTACTTCGGGTAGAAATATCCGCTTTCATACTTGCCATTGTGGGGATAATGGCGTGATGATCTGTGACTTTCTTGTTATCGGTCACATTTTTCACATCAAAGGTGCCGGAATAAGCCGCAGCATAAGCGAGATTCTTCTGCAAACCGTATACAATGGCAAGCACCGTTTCACTCATATCCTCGGTCAAGAATTGACTGTCGGTTCGGGGATAGGTAACGAGCTTTGCTTCGTATAGCTTTTGCGTATAGTCAAGGGTCTGTTTTGCCGTATAGCCATAGAATCGGTTGGCTTCTCTTTGCAAAGTGGTAAGATCGTAGAGCTTCGGGGGACTTGTGGTTTTGGTTACACTCTCAGCCGCAGTGATAGTTGCGTTCTTGCCGTCGCACGTTCTCGAAAGTGCGTCTGCCGTCACTTTGTCAAACTGTCCCTCGGCGGTCAGCTCCAAACCGTCCTTCTCGATATGGACTTTGTAATAGGTTTCTTTTATGAAGTTTTCTATCTGTCCTTTACGCTCGGTGAGCATGGCAAGGGTTGGTGTCTGCACTCGCCCTACGGTCAGCTTCTTTCCGTATTGAACAGAAAAAAGTCTTGTGGCATTGATACCGACAAGCCAATCGGCTTTGGAACGACATTGTGCGGCAGAATAAAGACGGTCATAATCGCTTCCGGAGCGAAGATGATCAAAGCCATCACGGATAGCACTATCTTCCATAGAACTGACCCACAAGCGAAGCATGGGTTTCGTGCACTCGGCAAGCTCGTATGTCATACGAAAAATGGATTCCCCCTCACGCCCTGCATCACATCCGTTGACAACACTCTCAACATCCTTTCGGTGCATAAGCTTTTTTAGAGTAGCAAACTGTATTTTTGTATCAGGGGAAACAACGGTTTTCCATTCGTCGGGGAGAATTGGCAGGTCTGCATATCGCCATTTGCTGTACTTTTCGTCGTATTCCTCCGGTTTTGCAAGTTCCACAAGATGACCGACACACCAACTGACAATGTAACCGCTGCCCTCAAAATATCCGTCCTCTCGCTTATATGCTCCGATAACCTTACTGACAGCCGATGCAACACTCGGCTTTTCGGTTATTACCAGTATCATTTCTGTGTACCTCCTAATATATATGAGGTGCGAAAACAGCTTCGCACCCCACAAAAGTTAAGTATTATTCTTCCTCGTCGTCCTCATGGAACGCAAGCTCGTCAATAGAGGTTTCTTCATTTACTTCATCTTCGTTGACCGTTTCGCCCTCGTCCATGTATTCCATATCCTCGTCTGTAATCTGTGCTTCTTTCTTCGGCTTGTAAATCTTGAAGTAGAAATATCCTCCGCCTGCAATCGCACCGAGAACGGCAATAATCAGGATTGTGCCTACCATATTGCCGCCTTTGGATTCTTCCTTATTGTCGGGTTCCTCGCTTGGCTTGTCATCCAAATCCACAGACGGCTGAACATCTACCACCGGAGCTTCGGCTTCTTCCTCGACAATGAACTCACTCAAATCGTTTTCATCAATCAAAGAGAGCATATACACATTGTTGGTATTGCTGGCATGGTCGATGATGATATAAAAAGTATTGTTGTTCGCCGTTGTGATGGTATAAAATTCTTTACCGCTTTTCTCGTCCGTTACATTGTCAAGTACTTCGCCGTTACCCTCAACAGAAAAGGCATCATCGGACTTTTCAGGTTCGGTTTCGTAAGGTGCAGGCTCGGTTTCGGGTTCCGTTACCTCAGTAGTTTCGTCGGGCATGGTTTCCACACTCGTAAAGGTTTCGTCAATGACACTCTCATCGGCATAAGCAAATGCTGTTACACTTGAAATTGCCATAACCGCTATGACAGTCAGTACAAGGCAAATTGTTTTAGTCCACTTTCTCATCTGTGGAATCCTCTCTTTCTGCGGCTTCCTCTGTGCCGCTGCTTATATTGTTGTTTACGACATCCGAAAAACAGATTGTACCGTCCTGAATACCGCAGAGCATACGAAGCAGCTCCGAATCGGAAAACTGCATAGCACGGAATGTCTTGATAATCTCTTGATCTTCAAGCTGTTTTCGCTGTCGTTTCAGTTCTTTTAGCTGTGTCTGCCACTCGGCAATTTTGATTTCTATTTTGTCGATGTCCTCGACAATTCGTTTGAGTTTAGGGTTCATATAGCGTCCTTTCTTATGGCAATCTGCCAAAATGGTAAAAGTGGCTCTGCCAATAGCTTGTTTTGATGGATGTGTATTGGATTGGGTTTCCGCAATGGATCATCATGCCGTCCCCAACATAAATGCCCACATGACTTGCTCCCGTGGTATCGTATGTGCCTTGGAAGAAAATCAAATCGCCCGGTTTTGCATTTTCCGGCGAAACTCGCCTTGTGATACGAGATAGTCCGTCCGCTGTCAATCGTCCGTAGCTCCAACCATTCCCACAGTTATTGATGACATAGCTGACAAATCCCGAACAGTCAAAAGAGGTTGACGGACTTGCACCGCCCCATACATAGGGATAGCCGAGATACTTTTCCGCTTCCTCAATCATGTTAGCAAATCTGACATCACTGAGTGCTTCGGGTGGGATTTCATAACTGCTGTCCGATACAGGTAAAGTCGCAACATCAAAGAGATAATCGCGATTGCCGTAGGTGTAGTTATATAGGGTATAAAGCTGCTTTTCTTCATCGTTCAGCAAACCTCTTGCCGCAGCATCAAATCCACGATTGGTCAGCTTGATGTTGAGAATGTAATATTCATACGCAACCTCTACCTCATACTCATATTCCTCAACAATCGTTTCACCCGTATCGGGGTCGGTATATGTGGCAGTACCGGTTCTTGTTTCGGTTCGGGTACGAATTTCAACTGTTTCCGTAACAGAAAGTTGATACTGAGAAGAAAAAAGGATTGACAGTTCACTTTGCACATCCGCAAGGGTAAATTCACCGTACTTGACCGACAAGTAGGAAATCAAATGATAGGGATTATGGGAAATCTCATCCACCTGATAGTTGTACTCGTCATATCCGGGATATGTTCGTTCCATACGGTTGATCTGGCGGTTCAATGCTTCTTCCAACGCTATGTAGGCATCCTCTACCGCATAGATTTCTTCATCGGAACTTGGATAGGTGGTTGTGATAATCGGGGTTGATGTTCCCGCAATCATAGACGAACAGCTTCCCAAACCGACCATCATCAAAACAAACAACACACCGAGTCCGGCAAGCACATAGAACAAGCCTTTGTTGTTCCTCAAAAAGGTTTTGACAAGTTCTTTTGCTTTATCAACCTTATTTCCAACGGCTTTCTTTGCGCTTTTACTTGCCGCAGAAGTACCGCCTTTTGCCTTTGACCTTGCCGCAAGCTGATACTCTCGCTTAATCTGCGTTTTCTGTTGCAGTTTCTTGGTGTCGGTCTTAGTGCCGGACATATGAGTATTGTCCTTGTCGGTATGCGTACCGCCGTTTCCCGATTGGTTTGGCTTTTCACTTGTTCGCTGTCTATTTTTATCGGAATACAGCGGTTCATCACGCAGACGATTTCGGTATTGCTGTCGTTTTCGATTGTAACTTCTTGCGGCTGCACGGACGGAAAGCTCCGCCATCGTTTCGGTTTTATGCGCTCCTTTGACCCCCGCATTTTCATCCTCCACTTCACGCACCTTTGCATGAGCTGCCATAGATGCCGTTGCAAACACCGCACCAACCGCCCGACCGACAAGACGGCCGGATGCACCATAGTTCATCTTTCGCTTGCCGGGTTCAATTTCATCATCAAAATTCAAGCGGATTGGTTCTTTATATCCCCCATCTGTCTGAGTTTCCAAGAGGTCGGGTAAGATAGGTTTGCGGACAGTCAAGCGGTTCTCATGCCGAAGCTGTAACGCCTTTCCCATTTCTTCGGGAGATATCGCTGCCTTTATGGGTAGGTTCATCGGTTCCGGCGTTGTCGGAAGATTGCTTTCGGATGTGTTACTTGGATTCATGACACATTCCCGTGATCGTCTTTTCCCAACGCTCCATCATCTCATCAAATTCCTCATTCAGAAAACGATTGAATTTGTCCGTTGCTTCGCCAAGCTCTACACCCGCCGCAAGCAGGTACATCATGTGTCGAAGAACATCCACATACTCAACAAGCGAAATCAGGTCACCCACAAGGGTATCTACAATCTCGATAACCTCACCACGGTCTGCCGCAGGCTCGCCGGCGTTTTCGCATCCACAAGGATCACACGCTGCATCGCTTACATGGATTTCATAGAATTTTGCCTGCTTACGCATTTCACCGATGTACTGCAATGCTTCATCACACAGCTTTTCGATTTCATCTCTCACATGGAGATAGGGACGGTGGTGCTTTTTCAGCTTGTCCTCCTGTTTGAACAGAACGATGATGTTGCTGAGCATGGAATAAAAGGTGTTCCTTTCCTCAACAAGCGAACAAAGCTCGCTTGTTGGAATCAGAAGTTTTTTGCTTTCGCAGTAGCGGTAGGTTTTATTCATTCATGTCCTCCGTATTGGTCTTTATTTCATCGGGACGAGTGGTCATGAGCGAGTAGAGCTGCAGGTTCTTATCAAATCGGTCTTTGAATGGAATAATGGTATTTCCGTAATAGAGAAGTCCCTCACCCGCTGGACTATTGGTGACATAGGTGAGCTGATGGGGAGAAATACCGAGCTGACGGGCAAGGATTTCTCTGTCGCCTGCCGCCTGGTTGAGCATATACACAAAGTCCGAGTTTTCAAAAATGTTCTCGATTTCACGGCTGGCAAGCAGATCTTTGACATTCTGCGTAATGCCCGTAGGAATACCGCCCCATTTTCTAAAGCGTTTCCAGATTTCCACAGAGTAGTTCGCCGTCTGTTCCTCTTTAAGAAGCAAGTGAAATTCGTCGATATAGTACCATGTGGATTTCTTCGCTGCACGGTTGACGGTCACTCTGTTCCACACCTGGTCTTGCACGATGAGCATACCGATTTTTTTAAGCTGTTTGCCAAGTTCTTTGATGTCAAAGCAGACGAAACGGTTATCAAGCTGCACATTGGTTCGGTGATTGAACACATTCAGACTGCCGTGAACATAGATTTCCAGAGCCGTTGCAATTCGCTGTGCTTCGTCCTCTTTCTGTGTCCTCAGACAATCGTACAAATCCCCAAGGGTAGGCATATTTTCGGGAATGGGGTTTGCAAAATATTTCTGGTAGACGATAGGTAAACAGCGATCAATCATGGAAATCTCCACCGCTTCCAGTCCGGTTTTACCGCCCATAATCAGCTCGCACAGGGAAAGGATAAAATCACTTTTCAAGGCAAGCGGATTTTCGTCATCGGAGTAGTCAAGGTTAATATCCATAGGGTTTACATAGTCCTTGCTTGTAGGCGAAATGCGGATAACCTGACCTTTCATCTTATTGACGAGAGGATAATACTCACCTTCGGGGTCGCATATGATAATATCGTCATTAGTAATGAGAAAAGCGTTTGTCATTTCTCGCTTTGCAGAGAACGATTTGCCGGAGCCGGGTGTGCCGAGAATCAGTCCATTAGGATTTTTGAGCATCTTGCGGTCAACCATAATCATGTTGTTTGACACGCCATTCAGACCGTAGTACAGAGCTTCGCCGTTCTGAAAAAGCTCCTGTGTGGTAAACGGTACAAAGATTGCGGTTGAGGATGTAGTCAAGGCTCGATTGATGGGGATATGATTCTTGCCCAGGGGCAGACTGCTCATCAGCCCCGCCTCCTGCTGATAGTCCAGCCGGCGAAGCGAACAGTTGTATTTCTGCGCGATACCCGCCGTGCGGAAAATGAGGTTGTCGAGCTTCTGCTTTGTCATAGCGGTATTCATGATGAGTACCGTCACTAAGAACATTCGCTCATTTCGGCTCTGCAAGTCCTCCAAAAGTTTTCTTGCTTCACCGCCGTATGTAGCAAGGTCTGATGGAATGATGTCCATATCATATCCGGCTCTGACTGCCTTTTTCTGTTCCTCGATTTTCATACGGTCAATATCCGTGAGCTTTGCTTTGATGTTCTTGATTGCCCTTGTCTGATCAAGGGATTGAATGTGAAGATTTAGAATCAAATCATGCTCCACATCCAAAAATTCGGCAAGCATACGGTCTGTCAGCTCCGGTGCGAGAATTTGCAGATAGGACACCGCACCGATGGTATTCCCCATGCGGAAATACTTGCCCTCACGAAAATCGAAGCTCGTCGGTACAATAAAGTCTTTACTGCAAAGTCCGGATTTTAAGAGCATATCGTAGCGGAAGCGGAACGGCTCAATCGTATCGCTGTTAAAAATCTCGTAGAGAATTTTCAGACGCTCCACACCGCTTAAGGGAAACGCCGTCACGCCGAGAACCTTGAAATTGCCGAGGATATCGGCTTCGATTCGCTCCAGTCTCGGTCTTGCCTTTTTGATACTTTCGGCTTCAATACCGAAGGTGATAAAACGGGACTTCACAAGTCCGTTGTTTCCTTTGGCAAGCTGATTTTTGAGCATCTGTGCGTACTCACGGCGAACATCGTCAAAATCATCATTCTGCAAGGGAATGTCTATGGTTTTGACAAACTCTCTCATATCGGTATGGTGATTGATAAACGAGAGCTGAAATTGTATGGACGAATCGAAATAGTTGAGAAAATCGCACCAATTCTCAAAGATTGCGGTTTTATCATCCTTTTGGGCAAGCTGATAGTTAATATCCAAAAAACGAATGGTCTTGGAATAGAACCGCTCGTCCACACGGCAGATACCGTCCGACCCCATTTCTCGGTATCGGATGCTTTTCTGTGCCGACAGATTGCGGTCATTCTTCGGCTTTTTCTTGACGGAAGCAGAGATATTTTTACTCAGCTTCGTCTGTGGTTTAGCCACCGCTTTTTGCGATTGGTTTATGGGCGCAGGCTTGTTTTGTGTTGGTTTTATCAAATAGGAATACCTCCGTGTTTTTTCTTAGGTATATCGGTTACTTCCTCTGTCTCATCTTTGTTCAGCTCCGCATAGATGTTTTCCGTTTTATAAGGACGGATGCCCGGGCAGAGAATTTTTACTCGGATAAAGTTAAAAAGGACTTTTTCAAGCGGTATACCGTCCTTTTCGTATAAAGCAAAGAGAAACGCAGGGAGCATGAGAATCACCATGCCCGTTGCAGCATTGCTCGTTCCGAGAAAACCTCTTGTGAGGAAGTAAAACGGAATCCCGATTGCAGCGGCAATCCCGATACAAATGAGCTGCCGTTTTGTCAGATTAAAAAGGACTTTCGTTTTGACACGGTTCAAGTCCTTTGGTACAGATACATAAGCCAATAGCGTCCTCCTTAGTGTGCATTGAAAATTGATTTTGCAAGGCTGCCCGTTTTCATCAGCGAATAACAGAGAATAATGGTGTAAGCGGCAATCTCAAAGAGCGCCATATGAATATTGCCAGTGATGTTCATGGTTCTGACCAGCACCGCATAGATACTCACGCATACCATCATTAAAAATCCCTGGAAGCCGAGGGCAAGCAGACCTCGGAAATAGTTGGTTCCAATCTGTCCCCATTCTCTGTTTGACATGGTTGCAAACGGGATAGGGGCAACAGAGGAATACAGATAAATCTCAATCATTCTTCCGTAGAGAATGACCATAATGAGGATGGATATGAGTTTCATACACAGACTTACCAGGGCAGTTTCAATGGCAAGCATCATAAGCTCCGGTATTTCCATAGATTCCATCGCCGTGTTCATGGTGGCTATCATTTGGTTGACATTGATAGCGGTTGTGCCATTTATATAGCCTGCCGCACTGTTTACCACACTCTGACCGACATCAAAAACTGCCATGACGATGTTAAAAGTATTGCTGACCAAGAATACCGCAACCCACATCTTGACGAAGTATTTGAAGAACATCCACGTGTCCACTTCATGTAGGTTGTTTCTCTCGGTCAGCATACTGATAAGCTCATAGCAAAGCACCATCGTAATGATGATGCCTGCTATGGGGACGATCACATTATTTGATAGTCCCTGTATCATGTTGAAAATACTGCCATTCCACACCTGCGGGGTCTGTCCAACCTGCGTGGCGATTTCCGAAGTTTTTTCGTTGACATCGGTAAACATCGTTGTCAGGTTGGAATTTATCATGCCTATGAAAAGTTCTCTTATCCAATCCTCGATAGACTGCATGAGATTATCGAGCATGGATTAAAACTCCTTTTCTTTTGTGGGATTAGAACAAGCCGGAGAGCAAAGGAATAAGAGTTGTGCCGATGAGGATAACACCGCCGCCGGACATGAGCTGCTTGATGCCCTGGGACTTTGCTGATGTGCGATAAAGAAGTAATAGAAGTGTAAAAAATTTTGCCGTTCCTATCCGGCACTTGGCCATTGTGTCGGATAGGTCGGGCGTTAGGCTTCGGGCAAGTCAATCTTGCCGACAAAGCTGTAATAAATCTCAATGTCCTGCCTGCGGGTGCCGTTCTCGTCATAGCTGCACTCATGCACGACGATTTTCTCAATCATTTCCCGCAAGAGGGTGGGTGTCAATTCCTCAAAGGCAAGGTGCTTGCGGACAATCCCCATGAATTTCTCGGCGTTAACGGTGGCCGCCTGCGACTTGTCCAGTTCCGCCTGCAATGCGGCGGTGCGGTCTTTCAGTTCCCGCTGCTCCTGCTCATAGTCTGCCGACAGTTCCATGAAACGCTCGTCGCTGATTTTGCCGTTCACATTGTCCTCATACAGCCGCTTGATAATGCGGCTCACTTCGGCAATCCGCTCCTGCGCCTGTTCAAGCTGCTTGGTGGCTGCGGCGGTCTTTCTCTTGCCGCCGATCTCGTTCTGCTGGATAAGCAGCTTCACAAAGCGGCTCTCATGCTTGGCGGCGTATTCCGTCACTTGCCGGAGATTGGAGAGGACACCGGCGGTCAACAGGTCGGTGCGGATAAAGTGCGCCGTACAGTCGCGGGTGCGCTTCTTGTAGCTGCCGCAGATGTAACAGTCCTGCTTGCGGTTCTTGTTCTGATACCGCTGCTGGTACATCACATGGCCGCAGTCGGCGCAGAACAGCATACCGGAGAACAGCCCCACTTCATCATAGCGGTTCGGGCGTTTGCGCTGCTTGCGTAACTCCTGCACGCGCTCCCATGTTTCCCGGTCTATGATAGGCTCATGGTGATTCTCAAAAACAGCCTGCTTCTCCACGGGGTTCTCTACACTGTGCTTGACCTTGTAAGAGGGCTTCTCCGTCTTGAAGTTTACCAGACATCCGGTGTACTCCCGGTTTTCGAGGATATGAACGACGGTGTTCGTCGCCCATTTGCACTCATAGCCGGGGTGGTAGCGGCGTGTGCTGCCCGTCCTGCGGTATTCCAGCGTCCCCGGCGTCGGGATTTGCTGCTCCGTAAGCATACGGGCAATCTTGGTCGGGCCATTCCCGGCAAGGCAAAGCTGGTATATCTGCTGGACAACCGGCGCGGTTTCCTCGTCAACGATATAGTTCTCGTCCTCGTCCATGAGGTAGCCATACACCGGCTTGCTGGTAACGGGCTTGCCGCTCATGCCTTTTGCTCTTTTAACTGCCTTGATTTTCTTGCTCGTATCTCTCACCAGCCATTCGTTGAACAGATTTCGCAGAGGGGTAAAATCGTTGTCCATGCCGCCGTTTGCGCTGTCCACATTGTCGTTGACAGCGATAAAACGCACTCCCTTTTGAGGGAACAGCATTTCCGTGTAAAACCCTACCTGCAAGTAGTTTCGCC
>ERZ506979.501-NODE-501-length-24436-cov-7.249251_pt1 | contig 24436 bp, 20 predicted proteins | sample MGYA00512887_ERZ506979 | MGnify/ENA metagenome assembly ERZ506979 | reverse complement strand
CCACATTGACCACCGGCTGCTGTTGCAGAAACTATGGCGCATGGGCATTCACGACAAACGTGTGCTCAAAATCATATCTCAAATGCTCAAAGCCGGATATGTTGAAAGCGACCTGTATTATGCAACACGGGAAGGCACGCCGCAAGGCGGTATATTGTCGCCGTTATTGTCCAACGTATATCTGAACGACTTCGACTGGTATGTGGGGCGCAAATACATGGAGCCTCATAGGAAATGCAAGCATAAGTGCAACGACACAAGGCGGCTTAAATGGGCTGGTGTGACGCCCAAATATAATTTCCGCTACGCGGATGATTGGGTGGTGCTGACCTCTACGGAGCAGGAAGCGCTTCGTATGAAACGTGAACTGACAAAGTATTTTCATGTGAAAATGAAATTGGAGCTTTCTCAGGAAAAGACTGTACAAAGGTAGACCGTTCAGCAGCTTATGCAGCACGTTATGTTGCTAAGAATATCGTAGCAGCAGGAATTGCCAAAAAATGCGAGATCCAGCTTTCTTATGCAATCGGTGTTGCACAGCCGACATCTATCGCAGTTGATACATTCGGAACAGGAAAACTTTCTGATACAAAACTGGTTGAGATCCTTCGTGAGAACTTTGATTTCCGTCCGGCAGGAATCATCAAGATGCTGGATCTGAGAAGACCGATCTACAAACAGACAGCAGCTTACGGACACTTTGGACGCAACGACCTGGATCTTCCATGGGAGAAGCTGGACAAGGTTGACGATTTAAAGAAATATCTGTAAGATAGAAATATCTGATACAAGCACCGGAAGGTGCCTGACACCCGTCATAAAGTGTCAGGCACCTTTTTCAATACGGAAAGGAGATGCTTCTATGAAATTACGTACCAAACTGATTATTGCTTTTGTAGTTGTTATGATCTTTCCTGTAACATTTGCACTGATCGCAATGCACGCATTTGTTCCGGGAAGAGGGGCAGAGATACAGCAGCTGTATCTGATCGCAGTTGTCCTTACGACAGCATTTCTAATCTTGTGGATCTACAGATCGGTATCGGTCCCGCTGGAGAAACTTCAGAGAGCTGCACGCAATATCAAAGAGGGTAATCTTGACTTTGAGATCAAGGCAGAATCAAATGACGAAATTGGACAACTTTGCCAGGACTTTGAAGAGATGCGTCTCAGACTGAAAGCACAGGCCGAAGAAAAGGTCGCATTTGACAGAGAGAATAAAGAGCTGATCAGTAACATTTCACATGACCTGAAGACTCCGATCACAGCGATCAAAGGTTATGTGGAAGGAATTATGGATGGGGTAGCAGATACGCCGGAAAAGATGGACAGATACATCAGAACCATTTATAATAAAGCTAATGAGATGAATCTTCTGATCAATGAACTGACGCTTTATTCAAAGATCGATACGAATCGAATTCCGTATAATTTCACAACAATCTCTGCGAAGGGATATTTTGCAGATTGTGCGGAGGATTTAAGTGTAGAACTGGAATCAAAGGGAGCTGAATTTACTTACAGGAACTTTATGGAAGAGGACAGCAAGGTGATCGTAGATCCGGAGCAGCTTCGAAGAGTCATCAATAACATCGTATCAAATTCTATCAAATATACAGATAAGCCGAAGGTGAAGATTACGATGGATGTAAAGGACGTGGGAGACTTTATTCAGGTAGAACTGGGAGATAACGGAAAGGGCATTGCAGCAAAGGATCTGCCGAATATCTTTGACCGTTTCTACCGGACAGATGCTTCAAGGAATTCTTCCAAGGGAGGAAGCGGCATCGGTCTTTCTATCGTGAAGAAGATTGTGGAAGAGCACGGAGGAAAAATCTGGGCAACCAGCGAAGAGGGCGTTGGAACCACGATGTATTTTGTAATAAGAAAATATCAGGAGGTACCCGTAGAAGATGAGTAAACGTATTTTAATCGTAGAAGACGAGGAAAGCATTGCAGATCTTGAGAAAGACTATCTGGAGCTGAGTGGTTTTGAAGTCGAGGTTGCGAATGATGGTGAGATAGGACTTAAGAAAGGACTTGAAGGAGAATTTGATTTGATCATTCTGGATCTGATGCTTCCGGGAGTAGATGGATTTGAGATCTGTCGTCAGATCCGCAGCCAGAAGAATACACCGATCATTATGGTTTCAGCGAAGAAAGATGATATTGATAAGATTCGTGGGCTTGGACTTGGCGCAGATGATTATATGACAAAACCGTTCAGCCCAAGTGAACTTGTAGCGCGTGTGAAAGCACATCTTGCAAGATATGAGAGACTGATCGGAAGTAATGTAGAGCAGAATGAAGTGATCGAGATCCGTGGATTGAAGATTGACAAGACAGCACGTCGTGTCTGGGTGAATGGAGAAGAGAAGTCTTTCACAACGAAAGAATTTGACCTTTTAACTTTCCTTGCAGGACATCCGAATCATGTGTACAGCAAGGAAGAGCTTTTCCGTGAGATTTGGGATATGGAGTCGATCGGAGATATTGCCACTGTTACAGTACATATTAAGAAGATCCGTGAGAAGATTGAGTATGATACTTCACATCCTCAATATATTGAGACAATCTGGGGTGTGGGATACAGATTTAAAGTATAAGAAGAAAGAGAGGACTCTGCCAGTGAATGGTGGGGTCCTTTTTTGTATATTAGGAAAGTGCTTTCCTAATATATAAAAACGCTCCGCTAAGGATGCGCACTGCGGCGTACAATGTAGTAGATGTCGCAAGCGACCGCCGCAGGCGCAAGAATGTGCAAGGCACATTCTTTGTTCTAGAAATAATAAAGATGTCAACTCAAATAAAGAAAAGGTTGACAATCGAAAAAGACATGGCTATACTATTTTCATATGTTGTAAATAAGATCAACAGAATGATAATGCTGAAGAAGCGTTGGAGATATTTGAGGATTGCGGGAATTACATAGCAATGGAGTAATCCGGTTGCATCAGTGAATGACAAAAATTACTTTTGAAACTCATATCATAGAAACAGAAGAAAGGGAAATATACCATGTCAAACAGATCAATTCATACATTACTGAAAAACTGGGATGAAGAATGTCCGCTTACAAGAGAAGAAGCAGTTGAAGTGCTGAATCTTCCGGAGGAGGAGATGGACAGTCTGATGGAGTGTGCTTATGCACTTCGTACAAAATACAAAGGGAAGAAAGTAAGCGTTCAGCTTCTGACAAATGTTCGTAGTGGAAACTGTACACAGAACTGCGCTTATTGTGCACAATCTAAGGATTCTCAGGCAGAGATTGAGAAGTACAAGAGAGTATCAGATGAAAAGCTTTATGGAGATAATGACCTGGTAGATGAGAAACATCTTGCAAGACATTGTATCGGATTGAGTGGAATCGGATTCTCAGACGAGGAGATTGAAGATCTTGCAGACCGTATCCGCGAGATGAAGAAGAAAGATACACAGATCTGCTGCTCCATCGGCTTCCTGACAGAGAAGCAGGCAAGAATCCTGAAAGATGCCGGATTGGACCGTATCAACCATAATCTGAACAGCAGCCGTTCTTTCTATCCGGAGATTTGTACAACACATACTTATGATCAGCGTGTGAATAATATCAAGATGCTTCAGAGTCTTGGATTCGAGATCTGCAGTGGTGGAATTGTTGGAATGGGTGAGAGTAAGGAAGATATTGTTGATATGCTGATGGATCTTCGCGAGATCAATCCGGAATCGGTTCCGATCAATTTCTTACTTCCGATTCCGGGAACAAGACTGGCAGATCGTGATATCTCAGAGCTGACACCGGAGTATTGCTTGAAAGTTCTTTGTCTGGCAAGACTGATGATTCCAAAGTCCGATATCCGCTGTGCAGCAGGAAGAGAAGTTTACTTCAAGGGATTGGAACCGGAACTTTTCAAAGTTGTTGATTCTATCTTTGCATCAGGTTATCTGACAGCCGGAGGCCAGGGAATCGATGACACAATGAAAATGATAAAAGATGCGGGATTCGATGGAGAGATCGAGTCTACAGATCACTAAAAATGATTCAAACTATATAATAATTTTAAATAAACCGCCAAACGAAGGATACGCTGTTCTGAGGATGAATCAGAGTGGCGTATCTTTCGTTTTATCAGCTTTTACTTGCAGATGATAAAAGGGAGTGGTAACATGGTGTTTAATAATTGTCATGTGAGAGCGAGGGAAGATAGACATGTATGGATTTTATATAGATGAAGACAGGAGAAAAGCACGAAGAGCAAAATGGAATACAGTGAGGATCATATCAATCGGATTCTTTGGCGTGATTCTGCTTGGCAGTCTGCTCTTATGGCTTCCATTTTCAAATCATCAGCCGATTCGTTATATCGATGCACTGTTTACAGCTGTAACATGTGTCTGCGTGACAGGATTGGTGACAGTTGTGCCGGCTGCGCAATTTACAGTGGCAGGAAAAGTGATTCTGCTTATTCTGATCCAGATCGGCGGACTTGGAATCATTGCATGTACAACTGCATTTTTAATTCTGGTTGGAAAAAGAATAAATATGAAGGAACGAGTTGTCATTCAAGAAGCCTATGGTCTGTCCACACTTCAAGGAATGATCCGGTTTATTGAAAGAGTATTGTGGGGAACATTTCTTGTAGAAGGAATTGGCGCAATCGGATATTCATTTCAGTTTATTCCGGAGTATGGTGTTGCGAAGGGAATCTTCTATTCCGTGTTTCACTCAATCTCTGCATTTTGTAATGCGGGTGTAGATATTCTTGGAGATTCAAGCTTTACGAGATATGTCAATACACCAGTGATCACAATTACGACAACAATGCTTGTCATTCTCAGCGGTCTTGGTTATCCGGTATGGATCGATCTTGCGAAGAATATAAAGATGACAATACAGTCCAAGGGAAAACGGCCAGTCGGAAGAACGATCACAAGACTGAGCCTGCAGAGTAAAATTGTTCTGACAATGACGTTGTTCCTTCTTACTTTGGGAACTTTGGGATTCTATCTGTTGGAGCATCATAATCCGGCAACGATGGGAACATTGAACGCTGCAGGGAAATTCCAGGCGGCTTTTTTCCAGTCTGTGACGACGAGAACGGCAGGATTTGCCAGCATATCTCAGTCAGGCCTTACGAATGGTTCGAAGCTGTTGGCCTGCATGCTGATGATCGTCGGTGGTTCACCGGCAGGAACTGCAGGTGGTATCAAGACAACAACAGTTGCTGTTCTCTTGCTTACAGCGATTTCTGTCTTGAGAGGAAACAAAGATACGGAATGTTATGGAAGAAAAATTACATTCGAAATTATAAGAGTAGCGATAACAATCACACTTGTGACATTTGTCTTCTGGCTGTTTGGGGTGACGGTGATGACAGTGATCGAGCCACAGCAGAAAGTCCTTGATCTGATGTTTGAGGCGACATCTGCGATGGCAACAGTTGGTCTGACAGTGGATCTGACGCCGGTGCTTAGTGATATCAGTCATGTCGTTCTGATGCTCATGATGTATATTGGACGAATCGGACCAATGACGATGGCACTTATATTTTCCGGTCATGTGGATAAGAAGAATCAGTTCCGTACTTTGCCGGAAGCGAAGATTATGGTTGGATAAAAATATAAAAGAGAAGATAAAAGAAACGGGATAAAGAAAAGATAAGAAGCAGTATATGAGAAGGAGAAAACGATGAGAAAGCAGTTTGCAGTTCTGGGGCTTGGAAGCTTTGGACGGAGTGTGGCCCTGACACTTGAGAGTATGGGATGTGATGTGATTGTTGTAGATAAATCACAGGAGACAATTCAGGAGATCTCGGACAGAGTAACTTATGCTATTACGGCAGATATCACAGAGAAAGAAGCTCTGAGTGCACTGGGAACAAGGAATTTGGACGGAGCAATTATTGGAGTTGCGGAGAATCTTGAAGCAGGGATCATGGCGACTCTGCTTTGTAAAGAAATAGGAATTCCAATGGTTGTTGCCAAAGCAAAGAATAAGTTACAGGGAACTATATTGAAGAAAGTAGGGGCAGATACTGTTGTATATCCTGAGATTGAGATGGGCAGCCGGGTTGCCAAAAGCCTTCTGGCAACAGAATTCACAGACTGGATTGAACTGTCAAATGATTACAGTATGGTTGAGATCGCTGTTCCAAAACCGTGGATCAATCACAGTATGGCAGAACTGGGTATACGTACGAAATATGGAGTTACAGTTGTAGGAATCATGCAGGACGGAAATGTTAATGTAGAGTTTAATCCACAGATGCCGCTTCCGGAGAATGCACTATTGATTTTGGTTGGAGCAAATAAAGTACTCGAAAAAATTGGAAAATTGGAGAAATAGATTATGATAACAAGTACATCGAATGCACAGATCAAAGAACTGGCGAAGCTGCAGAAGAAGAGCCGCTTAAGAGATGAAAAAGGAATCTTTCTCGTGGAAGGACCAAGAATGACAGAAGAGATTCCGGCGGAACGAATTGAGAAAGTATATGCTTCAGAAAGCTTTGCAAAGAAGAATAAAGAATTTTTAGAGAAATTACAGGCGCCGGTCGAGCTTCTGACAGATACTGTGTTCGCTTACGTGTCAGATACAAAGACACCGCAGGGAATTCTGGCGATTGTGAAGAGACTCAATTATACGATGAATGACCTGATGCAGATGAAAAATCAGAAGGCACCGCACTTGGTTGTGTTGGATAATCTGCAGGATCCGGGAAATCTCGGAACTATTTTCAGAACAGCTGAGGCAGCAGGTGTAACCGGAATCTTATTGAGCAAAGATTGCGTGGACGTCTACAATCCAAAGGTGATTCGTTCCACGATGGGAGCTGTATTCCGTATGCCGTTCCTCTATGTGGAAGATCTTCCGGAGAAGATCAAAGAGCTGCAGAAGGAGAACATTAAAACTTACGCAGCACATTTGCGTGGAGAAAATGCATACGACGAGGAAGATTATACAACTGGTTGTGCATTTCTGATCGGAAATGAGGGAAACGGACTTCGTGATGAAGTTGCAGACTGCGCGGATTGTCTCATCCGTATCCCAATGGAAGGCGAGGCAGAATCTCTAAATGCGGCAGTGGCAGCGGCGGTTCTGATGTTCGAAGCAGGAAGACAGAGAAGAAAGAAATAATAAAAATACATAAAAGAATGTATAAATACTGAATAAATATGTATAAAACAGAGTAAAATAAAGTTTTAGTTGCATTTTTATACATAAATGTAGTATACTAAATTCATCGGTTACAATGTAGGTTCAAAGATATGAAGAAGAGAAGGACAGAGAGGGTTCTGATTCATATAGTTATAGAATAGAAAGGACGAGAACAATGGATTTAAAAGGAAGAAATTTTCTGACACTGAAGGATTTTACACCAGAGGAGATTACATACCTGCTTGATCTGGCAGCAGACCTCAAAGAGAAGAAGAAAAACGGAGTACCGGTGGATCATTATCATGGCAAAAACATTGCACTGATCTTTGAGAAGACAAGTACAAGAACACGTTGTGCATTCGAAGTGGCAGCGCATGATATGGGAATGGGAACAACTTATCTTGATCCATCAGGTTCTCAGATTGGAAAGAAAGAGAGCATCGAAGATACAGCCCGTGTACTCGGAAGAATGTATGACGGAATCGAATATCGTGGATTCGGTCAGGAAATCGTAGAAGATCTTGCAAAATATGCAGGAGTACCGGTATGGAACGGTCTGACAAACGAATATCATCCGACACAGATGCTGGCAGATATGCTGACAATCCGTGAGAATTTCGGAGAACTCAAAGGCCTCAAGCTTGTATACATGGGAGATGCAAGATTTAACATGGGCAATTCCCTAATGATCGCATGCTCTAAGCTTGGAATGCATTTCGTAGCATGTACAACGAAAGAATATTTCCCGAACGAAGAGCTTGTTGAAACTTGTAAAGGTTATGCTGCACAGTCCGGAGCAACAATTACTCTGACAGAAGATGTAAAAGAAGGAACAAAGGACGCAGATGTTATCTATACAGATGTATGGGTATCCATGGGCGAGCCGGATGAAGTATGGGAGAAGAGAATCAAAGAACTTTCACCATATAAGGTAACAAAAGAAGTTATGGCAAATGCAAAAGATACAGCTATTTTCCTGCATTGCCTGCCGGCATTCCATGACCTGAAGACAAAGATCGGAGCAGAGATGGGACAGCGTTTCGGAATCGAAGATATGGAAGTAACAGACGAAGTATTTGAGTCTGCACAGTCCAAAGTATTCGATGAGGCAGAGAACAGAATGCATACGATCAAGGCTGTAATGGTTGCAACACTTGGCGAGTTCTAAGAGAACGTAATCGCACATCGTGTGAACAGTAACGCGCAATGTATTTGATGAACTTGAGAAATCAGCAGAAGTTTGGTATGATAAATGAGTTGAAGATCAGACCGGCTTCTGTGGAAAATAAGAATGAGCAGAAGGTGTCTGTTATTCCAGAGATGGGACAGACACCTTTCTTTTGTATAAAGGTCTGATGAGAGGTGGAATTAGAATGAAAGCTGAAATATTAAAATTATTGAGGGAAGCGGACGGATATGTGTCAGGCCAGCAGCTTTGTGAAAAGTTCGGGGTGTCAAGAACTGCAGTCTGGAAGGTAATCCGTCAGCTGCAGGAAGAAGGATATCAGGTTGAAGCTGTGCGGAATAAAGGTTATCATATTGTAGATAGTCCGGATGTGATGACGAAAGAAGAGCTCGATAGCCTGATGGATACGCAGTGGGCCGGAAGAAACATCGTTTATTACGATTCGGTAGATTCTACAAATCTGAGGATCAAGCAGATGGGAGATGAAGGTGCACCGGAAGGTACACTTGCGGTAGCAGATAAGCAGACAGCCGGAAGAGGGAGAAGGGGCCGTTCCTGGGATTCACCGTCAGGTTCAAGCATTTACATGTCCTTGTTGCTTCGTCCGAAGATTGAACCGGATCAGGCGCCGATGCTGACGCTTGTGATGGCATTAAGTGTAGCAGAGGGAATCATGGATTGCGGAGATTCCTGTGGAAACCCAGATGTAAAGATCAAGTGGCCAAATGATATTATCATTAATGGAAAGAAGCTCGTCGGAATCCTGACAGAGATGAGCACTCAGATCGATTACATTAATCATGTAACGATTGGTGTAGGGATCAATGTGAACCTGACAGAGTTCCCTGAGGAGATCCGTGAGACAGCGACATCACTCAGACTGGAATGTGGACATGTGGTAAAGAGAGCACCGTTGATCGCAGCAGTGATGAAACGCTTTGAACAGAACTACACGGTTTTCCTTGAACATGGAGATCTGTCCGGTCTGAAAGAACGTTACAGCGAATTACTGGTTAATAAAGACCGTGAGGTCCGGATTCTTGGCGCGAAAGAACAGTACAATGCTTACGCACTTGGAATCAATCAGACAGGAGAATTGATCGTTCGGAAAGAAGATGGAACCGAAGAGGCGGTGTATGCCGGAGAAGTTTCGGTGCGCGGCGTATATGGGTATGTATAACCAGGTGGATAAGACCTACGGAATGTGAATAAGTCATCGGGATTATGCAGTGAATGTGGAAAATATGGAAAGGTAAGTACTGTTTACAGAAACTGTGGGCAGTGATATAAGGTGTAAAAATTATGGATGAAGAAATGGTATTGTGTGCGGCCAGCTCCTATGAGCAGAAATATTATCTGAACCCGGAATTTGAATCTCTTCCGGAAGCAGTGAAACAGGAACTGCAGATCATGTGTGTGTTGTATACAGCGGATGTTGGAGGAGTTCTCCTGCTGGTGTTTGATGAGAATGGAAATCTTGAGTTGAAAGTAGAGCATAACGAGGGTGATTTCTCATTCGATGAGATTGGTAGTGTACTGAAGATCAAAGAGCTGCAGGACACAAAGGAAGAGCTTTTCAAGTCTCTTGAAATGTTTTACAAAGTATTCTATCTCGGAGAAGAGATGGAAGAAGAGACAGAGGAATAAATAGTCAGATAAATAGATTACGGTTTATCTGTCGAATTTTAAAACTATAAAAAAGCCCATGACGGAATCTGAATGGTAAGTTTGTTGAACTTATCAGAATTCCTGCTATGGGCTTTTGTTTCTCATAGTTTCCGTTTAACGATAGGTCACTTTTTATCCGAGCAATAACTTCAGAACGTCGCTGACCTTTTTCACCGGAGTGATTTTCAGCTTATCCTTTACTTCAGCAGCTACATCTTCGAGATCATCTGCGTTGTCAAAAGGAATCAGTATTTTTGTAATACCGGCCCTCTGGGCAGCCATCAGTTTCTCAGGAAGCCCACCGATCGGAAGTATACCTCCGCGGAGGGAAACTTCACCGGTCATGGCATAATCCGGGCTGACAGCCTTTCCGGTAACAAGGGAAGCAAGTGCTGTGGTTAATGTAATGCCGGCAGATGGACCATCTTTTGGAACAGCTCCTTCCGGCACATGAATGTGCAGATCATGATCCTGGAAAACCTTGCTTTCTTTAGGATAAAGAGACTTCACAAGTGTCAGTGCAATCTGTACAGATTCTTTCATGACATCTCCAAGCTGTCCGGTGATGATCACCTTTCCTTCCCCTTCTGTCAGCTTTGTCTCTATAAACAGAATCTCACCGCCTGCCTGTGTCCATGCAAGTCCGGTGACAACACCAGGCTGTGTGGAAGTTAATTTCTGGTCATGATGCAGTTTCTTACGGCCGAGATAGTCTTTCAGATTCGATTTATTTACTGTCAGAGTCTGCCCCTCTTCTTTTACAAGACGCACAGCAGCGGAACGACAAAGCATATCAATCTGTTTCTTAAGTCCACGGACTCCGGATTCCATCGTATAATCTTCAATGACCTTGCGCAATGCACCATCCGTTATCTTTAACATTTTCTTCTGGATTCCCATAGCGTCCATTGCTTTTGGAAGTAAGTGCTTTCTGGCAATATGGAATTTTTCCACCGCCGTATATCCTGGAAAATCGATCACTTCCATACGGTTCAGAAGCGGTTCAGGAATCGTATCTGTAGAATTCGCTGTGCAGACGAACAGAACATTGGATAAGTCATATGGAACATTCATATAATGGTCTGTAAATGTACTGTTCTGCTCCGGGTCAAGCACCTCAAGCAATGCACTTGCCGGATCTCCGCCATAATCTTTCGCAAGCTTATCTACTTCATCAAGAACTACAACAGGATTGGAAACGCCGCTGCGTTTAATCCCTTCCATGATCCGTCCCGGCATAGCGCCGATATAAGTTCTTCTGTGACCGCGGATCTCAGCTTCATCTCGGATACCGCCGAGACTGATGCGGACATATTCGCGGTTTAACGCACGGGCAATACTCTGTCCGATACTTGTCTTACCGGTACCAGGCGCACCGACAAAAAGGAGGATGGAACCATACTGTTTCCGGTTCAGTGCCATAACAGCAATCTGCTGGATGATACGTTCTTTGACTTTCTTAAGTCCATAATGATCTTCATCAAGAATCTCTTCTGCCCGGTTTAAATCAATCGGTGTAAATTCCGGATGCTTCCAGGAAAGACTGGTGACAAAATCAAGATAGTCATAGAGAAGCCCATATTCATGGCTGTCTTTTCCTTCCTGCTTCATACGATTCAGGACTTTGTCCGCTTCCTTACGGGCATCTTCATTCATGCCGGATTCCTGGATCTTTTTTTCAAAAGCACGGACATCGGAAATATTTTCCGGGTGCATCTCATCTAATTCTTTCTGAAGGTAATCAATCTGCTTCTTAATTGCAGCCTCTCTGTAAAGCTGCTCCTGGTCACCTTTCTGTGCCTCCTGTGCTTCAGAAGAAACTTTGGCCACTTCCATGAATTCCTTAATCGCATTCTCAATCAGTTCACAGCGCTCACGGCGGGAATCTGTCTCAACAATTGCATATTTTTCCTCGGAAGTAATGTTCAGATAATCTGAAAGAGCAGAACCAAGGTCATAGATATTCTTTCTCTGGATAATGTAGCTTCTTGCCCAGATCCCCCATTGATAATTCTGAACAAATTTCAGAAGCGAGTTCCGCAGGTTTGTGAAAGTCTGCTTCTCTTCTTCTAAAGGTAGATCATCTACCTCCGGGCGGATGGAAGCTGTAGCTGTAATCTGTCCGTTCTCATCCAGCTCAATATCATCAAGACTGACACGTTCTAATGTACGAATCTGGATGCTGTCATCATCACCGATGGATTCGACTCTCGCAGACATACCGACCGGGTAAATATCATCTATAGTAACAGTAGTCTCATCCACTTCATTTTTCAAAAATGGAAACAGAATATCTGTACCGACTTCAATCTGGTCTGCAGCAGCCCCCGGAAAGAAATCACGTTTAAAAAAATAAGTGATATCAGGGAGTAATAATATATTAAAAACAGGACGAATAATCATAAAAACACTCCTTTCGTCTCATGATTTATCATATCACCGTCAGCGATTCAAAATGGTGAGATATGTTGTATAATGCAGGTGCCGCGAACAGAAAACTGCTTACAGCTGTGCCATCAGAAAGTTTAGCGATCCCGCAGGATTCTCAGTTCCTTTTTCCAAAAGAGAGACAAGAGCAGAGATTGTCTGTTCAATCTCATCTGCCGTTGAAGGTACTAAGGTGTTATCCATCTTAACAGTCAGTACAATCAGTACGATCTCAGCAAGAGAAACAGGGTCAGCACAGAGGATTAAATCCTGTGCAATCCCTTGTTCAATAATGGAAGCAAGAACCGGCTTGAGTGAAACGATGAGATGATTCATGTACTTTTGATGAAGAAAAGCCCGCTCCGGTGCAGCCTTTGTAGTTGATGGCTGTGTTTTTAAAAAAGCCGCAGAGGAATTTCGGCAGGCCTGAAAGATCAGAGCCATGCGTGTGAAAGGTGAAATCTCTCTTTGCTCTGCAAGATGTCTTGCTGTTGTTATTGGAACTTCATAATTGCGTTCTACCAGTGCTTCAAGAATTGCATCTTTGGAAGAAAAATAATAATAAATACTTCCTTTTCCAATTTCAGCAGTCTGAGCAATCTCACTGACAGAGATATTAGAAAGTTCTTTGGTTTCCAGAAGCTTTTGAAGAGCATCCAGAATCTTATCGTATTTTAATTGTTTTGGCATAGAAGTCCGCCTCGTATATTCGTAAGTATATTTGGCCAGTTCCAGATTACGGGAATTGACTGATATCCTTTTAAGTATAGCACAATAAAGTCGGAAGAACCAATAAAATAGAAATAAAAAAGAGGACAAAAAAAGGACACTTTAAAACAAAAGATTGTCTGAAATAGATAATTGACCACGGGTCGAAAAAGTGATAGATTAAAAACATAGCAAATCGACCATCGGTCGAAAAATGAAAAACTGAAAAGGAGAGGGAGAGAAAAATGACATACGCAGACATGTTTTCAAAAGTAAAAGGGATGATGATGGAAGCAGATGTAAGTACTGTGAATGAACATCTTGCATATCAGTTCAATGTAACAGGAGAAGCAGAGGGAATCTTTTATGCAGAGGTAAAAGAAGGAAAGCTGTATGTGGAACCATACGAGTATTATGACAGAGATGCGATTTTTACTTGTTCGGCAGAGACATTATTTAAGATCAATGAGGGAAAGCTGGATCCGGTTCTGGCAGTAACACTGGGAAAATTGAAAGTAGAAGGCAACATTGATAAAGCTTTGTATCTGAAAAAACTGATTGATAGCAGAAAAGCAGAACAGAATGCAATAAAGAAAACACAGAAACAGAAATAACTGTAAAAAGGAAGCAAAGGTGAAAAAGATGATGCATTACGGAAAACTTCTTGCACTTGCAGGTCTGGTGGGAATCGTATCAGCAGAGGCAGGTGGAAGTGCATACTTTTACAGAAGAACAATGATGCGTTATAACGCAAAGACAGAACGCACGATGAAGATGTCCGGGGTAGACTGGGAACAGTATTTCTCAAAGATGAAGGAATGCAGGGAGTGGATGATGGAGCAGCCTCATGAAGATGTCTGGATCCGGTCGGAAGACAGTTTGAAGCTTCATGGAACGTATTTCCAGGGAGCAGGAAATGTCGAAGAAAAGAAATGCAAAAAAGCAGTGATCTGTTTTCATGGCTACACGAGCCAGGGGCTTGCAGATTATGGAAGTATTTCAAATTATTATTTGAAGCGTGGTTATAACGTTCTTCTTGTTGATCAGAGATCACATGGGCAAAGTGAAGGGAAATACATTGGATTCGGATGTAAGGACCGTTATGATGCATATCGATGGATTGAATGGGTGATTGGACAGGAAGGAGAAAATGTTCAGATTCTCCTGCATGGTAATTCTATGGGAGGCGCCACAGTATTGATGGCAAGCGGGCTTGATTTGCCGCAGCAGGTAAAAGGAATTATTGCAGATTGTCCGTTTACTTCGCCCAAGGCAGTGTTTACACATGTACTTCACAGTATGTATCATCTTCCGGCGTTTCCAATGATACAGATTGCGGATGCGGTGAATAAAAAACAGGCAGGATATGGACTGGATGAGTGCAATTCTGCCCGTGAAGTCAGAAAAGCAAAAGTTCCTGTCCTTTTGATTCATGGAGACGCAGATACATTTGTTCCATGCAGTATGTCTGAAGAAATTTATAAAAATTGTAAATCTCCAAAACAGAAGCTGATCATCCACGGGGCAGGACACTGCGAAAGTTATTATAAAGACAGAGAAGCTTATGAAGGAGCAATGGATTCATTTATAGGAGGAATCATAGAATGATGAAAACAAGAAAAGGATATCCTGTATACCCACTGACGGTAGCGCAAAAATTTCATTTGTATTATCTGCCATTTTGTCCGAATGCGGCAGTACTGAATATTGGCACAAGCCTGACAATTGGCACAGATCTGGATTGGGATGTACTCCGAGAGTCCATTTACAAAGCATATGAGAGAAATGAAGGGATGCGGATACGCTTTGCAAAGGACAAAGAGGGGAATGTATATCAGTATGTTGTAAGTGCAGAGCAGGACAGAAAAGAACGGGAGATAGAGTTTGTTGATTTCTCCAATGTGACTATGGAAGAGGCAGCTGATACGATGCAGAAATGGACAACTGTCCCATTTCCATTCGAGGATTCACTGATGACAAAAATTAAAATGATCCGCACTTCAGATGGATTCAACGGAGTGTATTTCCTCGGACATCATATGGTGGTAGATGCTCAGTCGCTGATCACATTTCTGAAGGATATTATTGAGCTGTACTGTAATGCAAAATATGAAGGTGTCCCATATCCAAAGGATATGTGTTCTTACATAGATCAGGTAAAAAAGGATCTCGCATATGAAGCCGGAAGTAAAGCACAGCAGCGAGACAGAGAATTTTTCAGGGAACTGATTGAAGCATCAGAGCCGGTTTATAACGGTGTTAATGGAACAGATAAGCTGGATGCAGCGAGGGAAATGTTTAAAAATCCAAAGCTTCGTTCTGCATTTAATGCGACAGATGATGTGAGTTCTGCATTGGATATCTTTCATTTGGAAGCAGAACCGACTAAACGTCTGATGGATTTCTGCGAAAAGTACCGGGTATCTCTGGCATGTCTTTTATTGATGGGATTACGTACTTACTTCCAGAAAATGAATGGACAGGAGGATGTATCGATCAATAATGCGATTGCCAGAAGGGCTACATTAAAAGAAAAGAAATCCGGTGGAACAAGAATTCATTCGTTCCCGTTTCGTACTGTATTTTCAGAAGATGTGAAGTTTATCGATGCAGTATATGAAATCCGTGATAAGCAGAATGAATTATTCCGTCATGCAAATTATGACCCGACAGAATATTTCGCATATCGCTCCAGGACATATCCACAGCCACAGAATGGACTGACGTATGAGCCGATGTCTTTGACTTACCAGCCTATGACATTGCAGGAGAAAGGACTGGAAGATCTTGGAGGAATTCAATATAAGACAAAATGGTATCCGAATGGAATGACAACACAGGCAATGTATCTGACAGTCATGCACCGACCGGAGGATAATGGATTGGATTTCAACTTTGAACATCAGAAAAAAGCAATCTCAAGAGAAGAGTTGGAATATCTGTATTACTATTTATGTAAAATTATGTTCAAGGGAGCAGAAAATCCTGAACTTACAATTGGAGAAATTATAAAGCTTGTATAAAAGAAAGATGATCCGGATCATGTTGAGAATCACGATCAGGACAGAATGGAAAGGAAAAAATCATGTTTGAGCAGTTAGTAGATATTATTTGTAATTATGTAGAAATTGAACAGGAAAACATCAAGCCGGAATCACGTTTTATGGAAGATCTTGGATTCACATCCTTTGATTTTATGAGCATGCTTGGTGAAATAGAAGACGAGATGGATGTGGAGATTGAACAGGACAAGGCAGCAGATATCCGAACAGTCGGAGAAGCTGTAGCGTATCTTGAGTCTTTGAAGTAGAGGGAAAAGAAAATGGAATATAGAACAATTCGCGATATTCTTACAAATGCAGAAAAATGTTTTGGAAATGAAGACGCAATCCGTTACAAAACAGGAAAAAATGAAATTGCGGCAAAGACATACACACAGTTGAAAGAAGACAGTGAGAGAATAACAGCATTATTGAAAAAACTGGGAGAACCAAAAAGTCATATCGCATTGATCGGTGCGACTTCTTATCTATGGATTGCTTCTTATTTTGGAATTGTGGACGGCGGAAATGTTGCAGTACCGTTGGATGTGTCACTTCCGGCAGAAGAACTGTGTGAACTTATCGACCGTGCAGATGTAACAATCCTGATTGTGGATGAGATCCGTAAAGATGTGATCGAAGCAGCGAAAGAAAAGTGTACAAAACTGAAGTACATCCTTTCTATGCAGAAGGAAGCGAATGAGGGAAATATACTTTCTCTTACAAAATCAATGATGGAACAAACGATAGATGAGGACACAGGAGTAGAAAAAACAGAGATTACTCCGGATCAACTCTGTACGATCATGTTCACATCAGGGACAACAGGAAAGAGCAAAGGTGTGATGCTGACACACAGAAATCTCGTTGAGAACGCGACATGTCTGGATATGAAGCTCCCAGAGAGAAATGTGATCCTGTCAGTTTTACCGATTCATCACGCATACTGCCTGAGTATGGATATCCTGAAAGGAATTTCTCTCGGTGCAATTATCTGTATCAATGACTCTTTGATGCGCGTAGCAAAAAATATCAAATTATTTAAGCCGAATATGATCCTGATGGTACCGCTTATGATTGAAACTTTTGCAAAAAAGTTAGAAGACGTAAAAGACCTTCCGGAAAAAGTGGTAAAAGAAGCAGTATTTGGATCTCAGTTCCATACGATCTGCAGTGGAGGGGCATACCTGAATCCGGAGTATATTGAGCTGTTCGAACGTTTTGGAATCCAGATTCTCCAGGGATATGGAATGACAGAATGTTCACCGGTCATCAGTACAACTGTTGCATGGAATGTAAAAAAGAATTCAGTAGGACAACTTCTTCCAAACTGCGAGGCAAAGACTGTAGATGGAGAACTGTGGGTTCGCGGAAGCAGTGTAATGCAAGGATATTACAAGATGCCGGAAGAAACAAAAACCGCACTGAAAGATGGATGGCTTTGCACAGGGGATCTTGGATATGTAGATGAAGAAAGGTTTATCTATCTGACAGGACGAAAGAAAAACTTGATCATTACAAAGAATGGAGAAAATGTCTCACCGGAAGAACTGGAGAATAAATTAAGTTCTTCAAGACTGGTACAGGAAGTATTAGTAAGAGAAGCAAAAGGAGTGATCGAGGCAGAAATATATCCGGATGAAGAGTACGCAAAAAAGCAGGGACTTGAAAGAAAAGAGGAAGTCCGCTTAGAACTTCAAAAACTGATTGATGAATACAATCAGGGTGTACCGGCATATAAAAAGATTTATAGTCTGATCATTCGCGAGAAAGAATTCGAGAAGACAGCTTCAAGAAAAATCAAGAGATATTAAAAGACAGATAAAAAAGTCTGAATAAATGGAGGATTGCAAAAGCTTTGTGATTGCCGGATTTATTCAGACTTTTTTGTGTGAATGCGAAAGAACAGATCGTGTACGTTGACTTTTCGGCAGTTATTTACTATGATACTAAAGTCAAATAAGAAGAATAGTTATAGATTAGAAAGAATAGAATATGATGAAACAGTTGAAAATAGGAAATGTGACGCTGCCAAACCGTTACATCTTAGGACCGATGGCCGGAGTGACAGATCTTCCATTCCGTGTGTTGTGCAAAGAACAGGGAGCAGGTCTTTTATGTATGGAGATGGTCAGCGCAAAAGCGATTTTATATAATAATAAGAATACAGAATCACTTCTGGAGATCCACCCGGATGAACAGCCGGTGTCACTGCAGTTTTTTGGATCAGATCCGAAGATTATGAGTGAGATGGCAAAACGTGTGGAAGAGCGTCCATTTGATATTATGGATATCAATATGGGATGTCCGGTGCCGAAGGTTGTACGCAATGGAGAAGGCTCTGCACTTATGAAGAATCCGAAGCTGGTTTATGAAATCGTCAGTGCAATGGTGAAGGCAATTGATAAGCCGGTCACTGTGAAGATAAGAAAAGGATTTGATGACAGCTGCATTAATGCGGTTGAGATCGCAAAGATCGTTGAGGAGGCCGGGGCAGCAGCTGTAGCCGTGCACGGAAGGACAAGAGAACAGTATTACAGCGGACAGGCAGATTGGGATATCATCCGTCAGGTAAAAGAAGCTGTCTCTATTCCGGTAATTGGAAACGGAGATGTGACAAGCCCACAGAAAGCAGAGGAGCTGGTAAAACAAACAGGGTGTGACGGAATCATGATCGCAAGAGGAGCACAGGGGAATCCATGGATCTTCTCCGAGATGATCACATATGAAGAGACAGGCACATTACCAGAACGTCCGGGAAAAGAAGAAGTTCGTGATATGATGCTTCGTCATGCCAGATTACAGTTGAAATACAAAGGTGAATTCATTGGTATCCGCGAGATGAGAAAACATGTGGCATGGTATACAAAGGGATTGAAAGGTTCTGCAAAATTGCGTGAAGAAATCAACCGCGTAGAGTCCTATCAGGAACTGGAAGAACTGCTCTCTCAGAGACTATAGGAAAAGAAGCTCCGGGACTTCGGAAAACAGTTGGAAAACAGAATGGAAAAAGTTCGGAAAAAGGCGGTTTTAAAGGCTTTTCATACACTACGCAGAAGTGACCTGTGAGAGTGAAATTGCTTGACAGAAAGCGCGAGTTTGAGTATAATATTGAAATTGCGGACGGACGCTGATACAACGATTGGCGTCCAGGAGAAAAAGACAGCAGACATGCATTTTAAAACCGATAATATGATGTAAGTGTCAAAAGTATAAATTGCATAGCAATGGAGCAATCCGGTTACATCATAATATCTGTAGACAGAGAAGAAACTTTGAATGCATGAAAAGTATAGACAGAAAATGATTTGCAGAGAATCTGTAAATGTTGTAGGAAACGAAACGTTATTGCAACAGGCAGTGACGGTAAGGAAGTAGAAAGGAAGCAGGAACAATGGCAGAGGCAAAAAAAAGATTACTTACTTATGCCGGATTAAAGGCAATTGAGGATGAACTTGAGAATCTGAAAGTAGTAAAGAGAAAAGAAGTTGCAGGTAAGATCAAAGAGGCAAGAGAGCAGGGAGACCTTTCCGAGAACGCTGAGTATGATGCAGCGAAAGACGAGCAGAGAGATATCGAAGCCCGTATCGAGGAGCTTGAGGCAATCCTGAAGAATGCAGAAGTTGTAGTAGAGGATGAAGTTGATCTTAATAAGATCAATGTTGGATGTGCAGTAAAGGTTTACGACATCACATTTGATGAAGAGATGGAGTTCAAGATTGTTGGTTCTACAGAGGCGAACAGTCTGGAAGGAAAGATCTCCAATGAGTCTCCGGTAGGTCACGCACTGATCGGAAAGAAAATCAATGATGTCGTTGACGTTGAGACACAGGCAGGAGTTATCCAGTACAAAGTGCTTGATATCAAACGTTCATAATCAGCTTAGGACAGACCTCTTACTATTAAGAGGTCTGAATTCGCTTAAAAAGACAATATAAAAATAACTATTTCTGCATTGATATATAAAAATTAATGCGGAAGCAGATAGAAACGGAAGGAGAACAGACAGTGGGACAGAATCAGAAGAACACACAGGAACCAGATATGAATCAGCTGAGAAAGGTTCGCCGTGAGAAACTTGCAGAACTGCAGCAGAACGGAAGAGACCCTTTCCAGATTACAAAGTTTAACCAGACACACCATTCACTCGAAGTAAAAGATCTCTATGAGGCACATGAGGCTGAGATTTTAAAAGATCACCAGCAGCCGAACGTAGAAGGTATGGATGAAGAGCAGGCAAAAGAGGCTCTCAAGAATGATTACGAAGAGAGAAGAAGCATCATGGATGCAAGCCCGATTCACGTAGCAATCGCAGGACGTATGATGTTCAAGAGAGTTATGGGAAAAGCTTCTTTCTGTAATATCCAGGATTTACAGGGAAACATCCAGGTATACGTAGCAAGAGATGCAATCGGAACAGACGCTTACGCTGATTTCAAGAAATCTGATATCGGTGATATCTTCGGACTTGAAGGATTCGCTTTCAGAACAAGAACAGGAGAAATCTCTATCCATGCTGAGAAGATGACACTTCTCTCCAAGAGCTTACAGATGCTTCCGGAGAAGTTCCACGGCCTGACAGATACAGACACACGTTATCGTCAGAGATACGTAGACCTGATCATGAATGCAGACTCTAAAGATACATTTATCAAACGTTCCAAGATCCTTGCAGCAGTCCGTAAGTACTTAAGCGGAGAAGGATTCATGGAAGTTGAGACTCCGATGCTTGTAGCAAATGCCGGTGGAGCAGCTGCAAGACCGTTCGAGACACATTTCAACGCACTGAATGAGGATCTGAAGCTTCGTATTTCACTTGAGCTGTACCTGAAGAGACTGATCGTTGGTGGACTTGAGAAAGTATACGAGATCGGACGTGTATTCCGTAACGAAGGTCTTGATACAAGACATAACCCAGAGTTCACTCTGATGGAGCTTTACCAGGCATACACAGATTACCACGGCATGATGGATCTGACAGAGAATATGTATCGTTTTGTTGCTCAGGAAGTCCTTGGAACAACACAGATCGTTTACAAAGGAATCCCGATGGACCTTGGTAAACCGTTCGAGCGTATCACAATGGTTGACGCAGTTAAGAAATACGCAGGCGTTGACTGGAATGAAGTTGAGACTCTGGAGCAGGCAAGAGAACTTGCAAAAGAGCATAATGTAGAATTTGAAGAGAGACATAAGAAAGGTGACATCCTCAACCTCTTCTTCGAGGAGTTCGTAGAGGAGCATCTGCTTCAGCCGACATTCGTTATGGATCACCCGGTTGAGATCTCTCCACTGACAAAGAAGAAACCAGAGAATCCAGAATATGTAGAGCGCTTCGAGTTCTTCATGAATGGATGGGAAATGGCAAATGCTTACTCCGAGCTGAATGACCCGATCGATCAGAGAGAGCGTTTCAAAGCGCAGGAAGAGCTGCTTGCACAGGGAGATGATGAAGCCAACACAACAGATGAAGACTTCATGAACGCACTGGAGATCGGTATGCCGCCTACAGGTGGTATCGGATTCGGTATCGACAGAATGTGTATGCTGCTGACAGGAGCAGAGGCAATCAGAGATGTATTACTCTTCCCGACAATGAAGTCTATCGGCGCAGATAAGCAGGAAAATAAGGCATCTAAGAGTAACGAAGCAGAAAAATGCGACCAGATTGCGACTAAAGAAGAGAAGATTGATTTTTCAAATGTAAAGATTGAGCCTTTGTTTGAGGAAGAGGTAGATTTTGATACATTCAGCAAGTCAGACTTCCGTGCAGTAAAGGTGAAAGAGTGTGTTGCAGTACCGAAGTCAAAGAAACTGTTACAGTTCACTCTTGATGACGGAACAGGTATTGATAGAACAATCCTTTCTGGTATTCATGCATATTACGAACCAGAAGAATTAGTTGGAAAGACACTTATTGCGATCACTAACCTGCCACCGAGAAAAATGATGGGAATTGAATCTTGTGGTATGTTGCTTTCAGCAGTGAATAATCTGAAAGATTCAGAGGATGAAGAACTGCATCTTGTTATGGTTGATAATCACATTCCGGCAGGCGCAAAGTTATACTAGAATTAAAAGATATCAAAATTCAGAAAAATAAAATCATTGATTTAAAGAGAACACGTTTAGTTAAAAGTAGCAGACAATTAATGCCTGCTACTTTTTTTATAATAGTTATATAGTTTGGATGAAATCACGGAGATATTCTGTAAATTAGGACTTCGTATTTGTAACAGCTTTGCTGATTTCAGTGGAAAGCCGAGTTCTGATAATGATATTCAATTGATGGTTTATTCCATACGGGAATAAATCTTCATCAAATCTTTATTTTTTTCTGTTAGGTTATATTTCAGTAAGAAATGAAATATAGAAGGAAGGATAGTAAAGATGGAAATGATGTTACAGACACAAAATCTATGTAAATATTTTAGAAAACAGAAAGCGGTAAATAATGTTTCACTTAATATCGAAAAGGGACAGATTTATGGACTGCTTGGACCGAATGGCGCTGGTAAATCTACCACATTGAAAATGCTGACCGGTATGATGAAACCAACTGCAGGAAAGATTTACTTTGATGGAAAACTTTTGGATAGGAAAGATTTATCAAAAATAGGAGCGTTAATTGAAAATCCGCCTATTTATGAAAATCTTTCCGCCAGAGAGAATTTGAAGGTAAGACAATTATTGCTTGGTACAGATGAAAACAGAATTGATGAGGTCTTGCAGATTGTATCACTTACAAACACCGGAAAGAAGAAAGCAGGACAGTTTTCTTTGGGGATGAAGCAAAGACTAGGCATTGCAATGGCATTGCTTGGAGAACCGGAACTTTTGATATTGGATGAACCTACGAATGGATTAGATCCAATAGGCATCGAGGAATTACGAGAGCTGATCCGGTCTTTTCCGGAACAGGGAATCACTGTAATTCTCTCCAGTCATATTCTCTCAGAGGTACAGTTACTTGCAGATAAAGTCGGGATTATTTCAGGTGGAATCTTAGGATACGAAGGAGCATTAAAGCAGGGAGATAATCTTGAAGATTTGTTTATGAATGTGGTAAGAAAAAACCAGAAAGCAGGTGAAATCCATGGTTAATATTATAAAAGCAGAACATCAAAAAGCCAAAAGAACCATGCGAAAAAAGTTTATCTGGGGATTTCCTCTTCTTACATTTGTCATGGCATTTATATTTACTCTTGGGATGACAAATGCTTATGCAGAAAGTGTTTGGAACTGGTGGTATACACTTTTGCTGCCGGGGATGATTGCTCTATTTTGTTATCTTTCTGTGGCGCAGGAGAAAAAGATAAAATACTATCATTTAATGACTATTCCCACAGACAGAAGAAAATTGTTGCTGGGGAAAATTATTTATATTGGGTACATGATTTTGTTTTCTAATGTGATTGTGTTTGCAGGAGCAACGCTTGGAGGCTTTCTTCTAACGACACATGTTCCAGTTGGAGGAGCGTTGATTGCAGTATTGTTTCTGACGGTTTCTGAGTTATGGGAGATTCCGGTAGCTTTATTTTTAAGTGAACGATTTGGAATGATTGTAAACCTGTTCGTCTGCCTATTTATTACCGTCAGCGGTGTGGTAATATCACAAACCAGAATCTGGTATGTACTTGTTTCTGCAATCCCTATGCGAATGATGTGCCCGTTGCTTCATGTTTTACCAAATGGACTTGCCGCAGAAGCAGGGAATCCTCTTTTGGATACGGGAGTCATTGTTCCGGGAATGTGTCTCTCAATCATCTGGTTTGTTTTTGTAACGGTTCTGTTTTTGAAATGGTTTGAGAGAAGAGAGGTGAAATAAGATGATTGGAAGATCTCTTAATGCAGACTTGCGAAAGATGAAAGGAACATCTGTGATTCTGGCACACTTACTGATTCCGATTATAACCAGCGTTATATTTTTAATATATTACTTTTTTTCACCATGGAATGAAAATATGAAAGTGATTGCATTTTATCAGGCAATAGGAGCAGGACTTCCGGTACTTATTGGAATTTTTACAGCAAGTGTGATGGAACAAGAACAAAATGCAGGTGATTTTCAAAATCTGTTGTCTTTACCGGATAAACCTGCAGCATTTTTATCGAAACTGTTGATGCTACTGGTTTTGTGTCTGTGCTCTATCCTATTGACAGCAATCATATTCGGAATTGGATTTGGAAGAATCGCATCAAGCGATATCGAAATCATGAAAGGATGTATATTTGCAGCATTGCTGCTGTGGGGAAGCAGTGTTCCAC
>ERZ506979.500-NODE-500-length-24482-cov-4.333074_pt1 | contig 24482 bp, 19 predicted proteins | sample MGYA00512887_ERZ506979 | MGnify/ENA metagenome assembly ERZ506979 | reverse complement strand
GGAACGTGGGCATGCGCTTGCGTCAGTGCTGGCAAGCATTGAGCGGCGCCGAAGCGATGCGGAGCAATTCATTCATCCCCAAGGCAAACAGGCGGATATAGTTTTTTCACTGTATCCTGTCAGCCGGTTGCGGCTGGAGGATATGGATGGTCAGGCTTCTGTTCCGGAACTGGGACTAAAAGCCACGTTGCGCGGAGCCCATTTTTCAGACGCCATAGTCAGGTATTTGATAGGGCTTTGCGGCATGCGGGTGGATGCGCGCTTTACTGAGGATCTTGACGCCATTACGTTGACTGTGGAAGGCGATCTGACAAAGGAAGACATGGCGTTCATCATACCACGTCTGTTCCCAAATCTTCAGGACCTGCTGGCGCTGGAGCCACAGTGGGCGGGCGGTATGGACGGTGTAATGCAGATAGTGGTTCTCAGCTATCTTGCCGACAAAATGGAATCAAAGGAACTATAGATGCCTTGCGAACACGCTTTGTCACCGAGCTTCCCGCGTGCGGTCATCTTCGATATGGATAATACACTGTATCCCTATCCGCCCAGTCACAAGGCAGGCATGGGAGCAGTGGAGGAAAAGCTTGTCACGGATTACGGAATCACGCCCAGAAGTTTTGCGGAATGCTTTATGCGTGCCCGGGAGGAATTAAAAAAACGCCTGGGGGCAACCGCCAGTTCTCATAGCCGTCTTTTATATTTTATGCGCACGTTGGAGTTGTTGGGTTTCAAGTCACAGCCGCTGCTGGCGCTTGACCTTGAGCAGAGTTATTGGCGAAATTTCTTGAAGGCGGCGGAACTTTACCCTGACGTTATTCCACTGTTCGAATTTCTTAGATCTTCCGGCGTGGTTATTGCCATAGTCACGGATCTTACCGCTCAGATACAATTGCGCAAGCTGATATACTTCGATATAGATAAATATATAGATTGTCTCATTACAAGTGAAGAAGCCGGGGTGGACAAGAGCGGCCTGATTCCTTTTGAACTCGCGATTGAACGGCTTGGTATTCCGCCACAGGAAATATGGGTTGTTGGCGATGATGAACAGGCAGATATGTACCCGGCCCGTCATTTTTCAATGACTCCGGTATTTAAATCTTCCGCTGCATCATCCGCCCCTCAATGGGTGCCGCTGAAATTCCAGTATTTTGCTGAATTGAAAATTTTTTTGGAAGCTCTGAAATAACAGCTTGGGGGAAAAGGTGAGTGGAACGCCTGAACGCAATGCCACGCCGCAACCGGCGCTTTTTTTGGATCGGGACGGCGTAGTCAACGTTGATTGCGGCTACGTCCATCGCAAAGAAGACATTATTTTCATTGATGGCATTTTTGCCCTTGCCAGAACCGCTCATGAAGCAGGCTATCTGGTGGTGATCGTCACCAATCAAGCAGGTATTGGCAGGGGATATTACGATGAGGCGCAATTTCATGATCTGATGGCCTGGATGCGGGAGGAGTTTCGCAAGCATGGGGCAACCCTGGACGCGGTCTATTTTTGCCCGGATCATCCGGAGCATGGCATCGGAAAGTACAAGAGATCGTCCGAAATGCGAAAACCCGGGCCGGGCATGCTGCTGCTGGCCGCCCGTGAGCACAAGATTGACCTGCATTCTTCCATCATGATCGGCGATGCCTGCCATGACATGGAAGCCGGGGCCGCTGCGGGGATTGGCGCCCTTCTGTATTTCGGCAAAGATGCCTGCCCGCGGGGTGCCAGGAAGATATCCTCCCTGGCCGAGGCGGAGCAAACCCTCCGTTCCCGGCATATGTCCCGGCAAAACCATATGGAGGACTTTCCGCATATCAGAAGCCTGCTGGCGCGTCATCCCGAACTCGCGCCTCTGGAACCTCAGCTCTATGCCTGCGTGTCCATGCTGTCTGAATGTATCCGGTCTGGCGGGAAAATTCTGACCTGCGGTAATGGAGGCAGTGCCGCCGACGCTGAGCATATTGTGGGCGAGTTGATGAAGAGTTTCCTCTGCCAGCGCCCCCTGCCGACGTCGGATGTGGAGGCTCTGGAAAATATCTGCGGCCGTGAAGAGGGGCGACGGCTCGCCGCCAGCCTTGAGGGCGCTATCCCAGCTCTCTCCCTGGTCAGCGGAGTAGCTCTGCCCACCGCATTTGCCAATGATGTCACCGCGGAAAACTGTTTTGCCCAGCAGGTGCTCGGACTGGGAAATCGTAATGACCTCTTGTGGGTTATCAGCACATCCGGCAATTCGCGTAATGTGGTGCAGGCTCTTCGCGTGGCCAAGATGAAAGGTTTACGAACTATTGGTCTGACCGGAAGCGCGCCTGGAGCCGTTGCCCCTCATTGCGATGTGCAGTTGCAAGTGCCGGCATCGTCGACACCGGCTATTCAAGAGTTGCACCTGCCGGTCTATCACGCCCTGTGCGCTGAGCTTGAGCGTATACTGTTCACCCATTGATACATAGCCCACAGAGGATGTAACCGCGGAACAATTTGAAAAACAAAGTTTCCCTTAGGCATTACGGAGAGATGCCTAACTTTGCCCGCTGTCCTCTGTACACTGGAATATATGAAAAAATTAGATCCATTATCGCTGGGTATGGTTCGCCTTCTGCTTCGACCGGTTTATGCCAAACTGAACCGCGCCGGGTACAGGTGTGATTATTGGGCAGACCCCATTCTGCAACCGGACTTATTCAAAGAAATACAGGCGAACCGGTCCGGGGCATGCGCCAGACTTGACGGCTTCAGATACACCGTTGCTTACTATATCTACATAAAAGGGGGGATCTTCCAGCTCTGCCGCGAGGCCCTGGCTCTGTTTCTGTCACCCCGGCGGAGAACATTGAAAAACTGTTCCCTCAAATTCCGGGCTCCAGAGAAAATCAATATAGCGGCGGACAGTGAAGTTGACCCGCGGGCGATTCTTGTTGTGGGGGCCAATATTCCACGTGCGGAAGTCTCTGCCGGCGATCTGGCCATCATCGGGATACTGGAGAATTTACGGCAATTGGGTTTCGCCCCGGTTTTCGTGCCGTTGACCATGGCGGATGAAGCCGATGCCGCAGCGTTCTCAGATCGTTATGGCGTGCACGTGCCTTGTGTCCAAAATGGCTACCGTAACGCTGAGGATTTTATTGCTCGCGTGGGCAAGGACTTTGCCACGTTTTTTATCATTGCGCGTGAAGCAGCGCAGATGGTATTGTCCATGTGCCGTATGGTGGCCCCATCCGCACGCGTTATTTTTCATGCTCCCGATGTGGCATTTCTGCGTGAAGAACGCTGTGCGGTTGTCGCCCCGGAAGGTGACGCGCACAGGATAGCTGTCCGTAACAAACATATCGAATTGTCGCTGATGCAAAAAAGCGATCTTGTCGTAACTGTCAGCGATAACGATGCGCACGTGTTGCGTCTGGCAGGCTTGACAGTACCGATAGCGGTGCATCAGGCTTTGAACGTGCCGGTCAGGGAAAATACCCCGGATTTTGAGGACAGAAACGATATGTTTTTTCTGGGCAATTTTGGTCACAAGCCCAATATTGATGCCGCTGTCTGGTGCTGCCGGGAAATCTGGCCAAAAATTTGTGAGGATCTGCCGGATGCCCGTCTGCATATAATCGGTTCTGGCGGTGGACAATTGCGGAACGCGTTTGCGGATATAGATCGGGTTGTCTTTCACGGATTCGTGCCGGATTTGTCCCCACTTCTGCTTTCCATGCGTCTGTGCCTTGCCCCCCTGCGCTATGGCGCTGGCATCAAGGGCAAGGTTGCCATGAGTCTGGGAGCGGGGGTGCCGTGCGTTTGCACCAGCATTGCCGCTGAAGGAATGCTGCTGGTAAATAATGAAACCGTTTGTGTAGGCGACAGCCCTTCGGACTTTGCTTCGGCGGCTGTGCGCCTGTATTCCGACAGGGAATTGTGGGATAAACTCTCCCATCAGGGCAAAGAGCATGTGCGGCGGCACTTTACGCTTGAGGCAAATAAACGTTCCCTGCATAGCCTGTTTGGCGCATTTCCAGAATACAGTTGGCTGGATAGCCAGAAGACGGCATAGCTTGACCGCATTTTGAGGACAAGTTTTCAGCTCAACAGAAAAACAGATTGCACGAAATTCCGGACACTGTCTTGCATATTTTCATTCCTGTGACAGGAACCCGCTCAGCATTGCTACCAGGGAGCTTCCGTGAAAACGCTTGCCATTGATTGCCGGATGGCCCGCATGTCCGGGATCGGCGTATACTTGCGCAACGTGGCGCCTCGTTGCATGGCCGCGATGCCGGACGTGCGTTTTCGTCTGCTCGGCTTTGACGGAAGTTTTCAGCCCCCGGAAGACTGCCGCTGGGAGTCCGTGCCGTTTGCCGCCCCCATTTACAGCCTGACGGAGCAAATGCGCATTCTGCCGCTGTTGAAAGACTGCGACGCATTATGGACGCCGCACTATCCCATCCCCATCCTCGCCTCTCCGCCGCTTGTGGCAACCGTGCATGATACCGCGCATCTGGCGTTGCGCGATCTGTTTTCCGGAATGCGCCGCGCGTATGCCGCCCTGATGTTTCAGGCCGTGCGCTTCAAGGCGGCGGAAATCCTCTGCGTCTCAGAATTTACCCGACAAGAATTTCTGCGGCGTGTGGGCAAACCCAAAGGCCGGATGACAACGGCTCATAATGGCGTGGATGACGTCTGGCTGCGTCCTGTTCCAGAACAACGGAAGGAACCGCCTTACTTTCTGGCGGTGGGCAATATCAAGCCGCACAAAAATGCCCATCTGCTTTGCCGCGCTTTTGCCGCCATCGCCGGGGCTTGTGCCGCCGACCTGATCTTTGTGGGCGAAAGCCGCTTCCGCACAAACGAAATCTCCATAGAAAGCCTGATGGCCATGTGCCCCGGCAGAATCACCTTTACAGGCAACATACCACAGGAAGAACTCATCGCGCGCATGGCGGGCGCGACGGCCCTTGTATTTCCCTCCTGCTATGAAGGCTTCGGACTTCCCCCGCTGGAGGCCCTCGCCCTCGGCGTGCCCGTCATCGCCTCGGATATCCCGGCCACGCGCGAGGTCTGCGGAGAACATGCGGCCTATTTCCCTCGTAATGATGCCGGACGACTGGGGGAGCTTATGCTGTCGGCCTTAGAGAGCACGCCCGAAGAACGGCGCGCGGCGGGAGAGCGCGGTCGCGACTGGGCCCGGAACTTCAGTTGGGAGAAGAGCGCCGCCATAACCGCCGAGGTGTTGCGCCGGGTCTTGAAAAAATAACCTGTGCGGCGTCATGCTTGACAGCCTGGAAGGCCGCGCAAAAAAGCGAAAGGACATTGTGACGTTCTCTGCTGCCGACTTGCATGCCGCCCGTTGCGCCGTGGTTCTTGTGCATTACAATTCCGCGCGCGACGCCCTGGCCTGCCTGCGTGCCCTGAATGCCCTGACCGCCCGGCCCGCCTGCGTGATCATCGCCGACAACGCCTCCCGTCCCGCTGAACGCAAGGCCCTGCTGGAAGGCTGGCAAGCGTTGCGGCGCGCGGACGGATGTGAGCCTCCCGCCTTTCTGCATTCCGGCCAGACGCCTCCCGGGACGGATGCGCTGTTTCTGGCGCTGCCCGAGAACAGCGGCTTCGCGGGGGGCAACAATGCGGCATTGCGCCTTTTGCTGGCAACGCCCGCCTTTGACGGCGTAGAGGCTTTCTGGCTGCTGAATACGGATACGGAACCGGCCCCCGGCGCGCTGGACGCCCTGTGCGCGCGCCTCAACGCGCGACCGGATGCCGGACTGTGCGGCTCGACGCTGTGCTACGCCCACGCGCCGGATGTGGTGCAGGCTGCGGGCGGCTGTACGCTTTGCCCGCTGACCGGCCGCACATCCTTCCTGATGGGCGGTGCGGCCCGGTCCCAGGCGCTGGCGGCGGATCCCGCCGCCGTGGAAGCGCGCATGGCCTGTCTCGTCGGCGCTTCAGTGCTGGTGCGGCGGCGTGTCCTGCGCACGGTCGGCCTGCTGCCGGAAGCCTATTTTCTGTATTATGAGGATGCCGCTTTCGGCATTGAGGCGCGCCGCGCGGGCTTCTCACCGGCCTGGGCGCCCCGAAGCCTTGTCATCCACAAAGAAGGCGGCAGCACAGGCGCGCGCGGCGGCGGACATGCCTCATCAAAACCCGCGCGCAGCCGCCTGATGGACTATCTTGCCATACGGAACAGAATATACCTCATCCGCAGCTATTATCCGGGCTTTCTGCCCACAGCCCTGGCAAGCCTGGCCGGGGTGGCGCTCAACCGCCTGCGCCGGGGCCAGACCGACCGGCTGTCGCTGATCTTTCGGGCCGCCTGGCACGGCCTGCGCGGCCGCATGGGCCGACCGGACAACCGGAATCTTTCCTGACTGCGACCGGAGCGGCCTCACGCCCGCCAGGCCAGATGCAGCAAAGGATATGGCCGCCCCGCGCTGTCCAGAGCCGAACGGCCCGTGATCACAAAGCCTTGGCGCTGATAAAAAGCCAGCGCCCTCGCGTTCTGCTCGTTGACTTCCAGACGCAACGCGCCGTGCCGGTTCCGGGCGTGCCGCAGCAGCGCGCCGCCCACGCCGCGTCCGAAGAGTTCCGGCTTCACGAAAAGCATTTCCACATGCGGCCCGTCGCAGCCCAGAAAACCCGCCGGGCGGCCGCCCTCTTCCGCCAGCCAGACTTCCCCCAGCCCCGGCAGATAGACAGTCGCCACTTCCGCGCCGATCCGTTCCAGATCGCCGGGCAGCAGAAAATCGTGCGTGGCTTCCACACTGCGCCGCCAGAGTCCGGCCAGTGCCGGAAAATCCCCGGCACAGGCCCGGCGGATAAACCAGCGTGCTTCGGCGGCAACAGACGCGGCGGCACGAGACGGGGTGGACATGAACGCTCTCCGGTCTTCGGATTTTTCACGCTCCGGCGGACAAGGCCGGATCAGTAATTGTATTTCCAGCGCACGCCGCCCCAGGTGTCCTGCTGCTCGGTGCGGAGTTCCAGATTGATGCGCGGGGTCAATTCCAGCTGGATGATGAAAGCCGTGCTGTCCGGCTTCATGCCCTGCTGCACGCCCACGTAGATCAGGTCGCCGATATACTTGCCCATTTCCAGGGTGGTGCCTCCGGCGGTCTGGTCTCCGGGCTCTCCGGCGGCCCCGGTGGGCGACGTTCCCAGCCGCAGCACGTCCACGCCCAGAGCCTTGCGGGTGAAGTCGAACATGCCGCCCCCGCCCGAGCCGAAACCGGCCAGCTGGGCCACGGCCCCGGCCAGTTGCAGGGCTTCCAGGCGGCCCAGTTCATTGGTGCTGCGGCCGAAGAGAATCTGGGAAAGGATTTCATCCCTGGGCAGGCTGGGTTCACTGCTCAGGCTGAGCTTCATCTTGCTCACGGTGCCGGTGATGCTGATATGCGCCGTGAGGTTCGGCGTTTCATTGGTCAGCACGATATCCAGCAGCGGATTGCTCAGCGAGCCGCCGCCAAAGGTGATCACCCCGCGCGTGAGCGAGAAATTCTTGGTCAGAAAATCGAAATTGCCCTTCAGAGCGCGCAGTTCCCCGGTAATCACGGGCGCTGCCGGACTGCCGCCGACCAGCAGATTGGCCTGCCATTCGCTGGTCAGGCCGTGGCCTTCGACCATAAAGCGTCCCGGCGCGCGGATGCGCAGATTCAGGGAACCCTCGACTTCGGCGGGCGCGGCCGCCGGAGCGGCGGGGGGCGCGGCATTCGCCACGGCTTGCGGCGTTGCGGCGGCCTCCTCAATGGGCAACGTGGTGATGCTGCCGCCCACGGCCAGATTGTTGAGCAGGAGAGCGCCCTGATTGATGACGATTTCGCCGCGCACGTCCGGCGCGGTGGCGCTGCCCGTCACCTGCGCCTGGCCGGAAAGATTGATGCGCAGATCCCGGCGGCGCAGGGGTCGCAGATGGTCCAGAGCGGCCCGCAGGTCCAGGTGGCGGCCGTCCAGACCGCCGCCGCCCGCCAGACGCAGGCTGCCGCCCAGGCCGTCGGCGGCGGTGAGTTCCAGACGCATGCTTCCGGTCAGGGGGCTGCCCCCGCCTGCCGCGTCCGTCTCCCCCGCTCCAGCGTGCCGGACGTCCTCTTTTCCGGTTCTGGCCGCAGCCTGTTTCCCGTCCAGATCCAGACGCAGATTGATGTCCGTGAGCAGTACGCCCAGCAGCAAATCCTCGTAGCGGGCCTTGTTCACGCGCAGGCCGCCGGTCACGCGCGGCGCGGACAGGGTGCCGCCAAGGTCCAGATTCAGGGATATCCGGCCGTTGAGACGGCGGTCCGCCAGGGGCAGCAGGCTCCAGACAGGCCCCACGGCTCCTTCCCAGCGCACCTGTCCCGCCAGTCGCCCCTGCGGGGCGGGTTTGGGCAGGCCGTCCGGGCCGAAGAGCAGGGGCAGGCGCAGATTGAGGCGGGCCTCGCTGCCGCCCAAAGCCTTCACTGCCTGGGGGTCCAATTCCAGGCGGGCCGTCAGCGCGCTGCCCGCGCCGCCGTGCTCAATGCCGCCCGCCAGAGCCACATCCAGCGGAGCCAACGGACTGCCCGAGACGCGCAGACGCCGCACGCCCAGCCGGAAGTCCCCGCCGGGCCGGGCCGGGCTGCCGCTGAGGCGCACGCGGGCCTCGGCCGTGCCCAGAGGCAGGGCGGGCGCCAGAGCGCGCCAGGGCTCCAGGGCCAGACCCTCCAGCGTAACCCGCAAATCCAGTTTTTCCGGTGCAAGCGCGCCTTGCGCCTGCAACCTGCCCGAGGGAGACAAGGCCAGGTCCAGACCGGAGACGGCCAGTCCGGTCTCGCCGTAACGGATTTCCGCCTGACGCGCGGCGCGCAGGCCCAGAGAGCGCCCTGTACCGCTCCGCCCGTCCTTGAGGCCGTTCAAATGCAGATCCAGGCTTTGCAGCAGAATCTGGCCGGGCCGCCACTGGATGTTGAGATGACTGGCCACGCCGCCCGTGCTTTCCAGACTGAGGTCCAGCGGCCCCTGCAAGGGCCCCTTGGCCGACGCCCGCGCCGCCAGACGCAGGTCGCCCCGGTCCAGACCGGCGAGATCCAGCCGCGCCGTGAGGGCCGCCTGGCCGAAAAGATCCGTAAGCCGCAGTTCACCGTCCAGACCGTGCACGTGCAGCGCGTCGCCCTGCCCCTGAACGGGACTGAGGCTGAAACGGGGAATTTTCCAGCGCGCCAGGGCCTGCTGCGCGCCGGAGTCTGCACGCAGTTCCAGATCCAGCGCGGCCTCGCCGTCCAGGCGCCGGCCCGGCACAAAAGCGGACAGAGCCTGCCAGTCCGTCACGCGCAGTCCTATTTTGCCGTTCAGGGTGGGCAACCCGCCCGGCGCGAGCAAAGCCGTCACATCGCCCGCGCCTTCCAGACCCGCCGCACTCAGGCGCAGCTTGCGCAGACCGGCGGAAACAGTCTCAGACACGTTTGTCGGGCCGCCTTCCAATCCCTGTTTTGCGTCCGCCCCGTAAAAAAGCTCCGTGCTCAGACTGAGGGGCCGCTGATCCAGTCGGGCGCGCAGGTCCAGAAGCAGACGGGCCTCCTCGCGCGCGCCGTCCAGGCCCAGCGCCCCGCTCCAGGTCAGAGGCGCGCCCGTGAGCGACAGCAGCGTATCCTTGAGGACATGGCCGCCGTTCTGAATGTCCGCGCAAGCCAGACGCACTTCCACGTCGGGCCGCAGGAGCGCGCCTTTGGCGCTCACACTAAAGGACACAGGCGCGCGCAGCATGGCCAGCATGTCCTCAGCGCCCGCGACGGGGAGGGCTTCCTTTGCCGGGCCCTGCAGATTGACGGCCAGATTCAGGTCCAGAGGGCCGTCAGGCCAATCGCTGCCGCCGCTTTGCCACTGCCCCTGTCCCGTGGCCGTCAGACGGCCCGCCGCCAGATTCAGGCCGGTCAGGGCCAGATGCGCCGAAGATGCGGGCCCGCTCTCCGGTGCGGCCACGCCGCCTTCCAGACCGAGACTCAGGCGGGCTTCGGAACCCAGCAGATCAGGGGGCAGGCCGTCCACATTGAGCGCGGGGTTCCGCAAAAGCGCGTCCAGACGGCTGCTTACAGAAAAACCGGCGCCTTGGTCCGCCGTTTTCGCCGGACCGGCCTGGATTTCCAGGCTGGCTTCCGCCGCCGCGCAATCCAGGACGGACAGCGAGAACGGGGCCGCCTTCGCGCCGGACAGCCGCGCCCGCGCGTGCGCTTGCGCGCCGTTGCCGTCAGCCGCCAGCCCGGCCTCCAGGTCGGCCCGCAGGGGCTGTGGCCCGGAGGGCGCGGCCTTGTCCTCCGGCGTCGGGACAGCCGCGCCGCCCAGCAGTTCCGGCGGCAGCAGCGCGTTTTCCAGCGCCAGCGTATCCAGACGCACGGCCGGAAGCCAGCCGGGCAGATCATTCAGGGCGCGCGTCGCGTCGCCCAGCATCAGGCGCAGGAACTCCACGGTCAACGGAGGTTGCGGGGCGGACTCCGGACCGGGAGGCAGATCGGGCAGACGGGTCAGCGCCGGATTGACGCTGCGGACGGCCGTAATACGCACGGTGCCGGGCAGAGCGCGCCAATCCCAGTCAAAGCTGTTTTCCGGGGCGGTCAGCCAGACGCCGTGGGCGTCGGCGACTTCCAGGCCGAAGGAGCAGGCAAAGGGCAGCGGACCGGACAGACGGGTCAGACGCGCGCGCAGGCCGCTCTCCCGCAGGGAGCTTTCCAGCGTGGCGTTGACGGTTTCCAGCAGCCAGGCCTGGCCGCTATCGCTGCGCAGCACCCAGACCAGACCGGCCGACGCGGCCAGCAACAGGCCCAGCAGGCCCGCCAGAATGCGCCGCAACCAGCGGGTCCACCTTCCGGAGCGTCCGGAGCGCGGGGGCCGCGACGTTCCCGCCTCCCGGACCGTATGCTGTTCTTCGTTTATCCGCGCCATCAGAAGGACTGCCCTATGCTGATATAGACCTGTACCGGCGGATCGCCGTCAATGCGCCGCAAGGGCGCGGCCACGTCCAGGCGCACCGGCCCGATGGGCGTGTAGTAGCGCAGGCCCAGACCCGCGCCCCAATCCATATCCCCGATGATGCGCGGGAATTCGTCCGTGTAGACCATGCCGCCGTCCAGAAAGGGCACCAGGCCGATGTTTTCGGTTATCTTGAAGCGCGCCTCCAGATTGACGATCTGGTAGGAACGCCCGCCCAGCGGGTCATCCTCATTGTCGCGCGGCCCCAGAGCCTGATAGGCGTAGCCGCGCACCGAACCCGCGCCGCCCGCATAATAACGCATGCTGGACGGAATGTTGCGCAGCGCCGAGCCGGCCATGGCCCCGCCTTCCACCCGGCCCGCCAGCACCAGCCGGTCGTCGGGCCGCCCCGCCTTGTCGCGCAGGGGCGCGTAATAGACGCTGGCCGCCACGCTTCCGGCCATGGCGCTGAACGATTCCTGATAAAAGCCGGTAAAGGGCGTGAGCTTGATTTCCACTTCCGAGCCGCTGCTGGGATTGAGCACATTGTTGCGGCTGTCGCGCCGCAGGTTCGCGCGGGGGCTGACCACGCCGTAAGGGTGTTCGCTGTTTTCGTTATCCTTGAGGGAACCGCTTTCCACGAACAGGCTGATGCCGCCCCACCACTGGCGGGCAAGCCGCCGGTCCAGACCCGCCGAGGCGTTGCCGGCCATTTTGCGGTAGGCGCTGGTATCCTCGCGCAGGGCCGAGGCCGAGGCCAGCAGGCGCTGCTCCCGCACCAGAAAAGCCGGTTTTTCAAAGGCCGCCTTGATGCCCTGGATTTCCGTGGCCAGAGGGGCTGTGACCGTCAGCTTTTCGCCGTTGTGGAAAAGATTGCGGTGTTCCCAGGCCCCTTCCAGGCCCAGACCCGTGTCCGTATCATAGCGGGCGCTGCCGCTGATGGAGCGGAAAGGCGCTTCGGCCACGGTGATGTCCGCGGGCAGCACGGCCGCGCCGCCCTCTCCGCCGCTCTTTTCCAGATCAGCCTCAGCCGGGGCCGCCTCCACGGAGCGGAACAGGCCCAAACCGCGCAGGGTGTTGGCGTAATCCTCCAGCAGTTCGCTGTCCCACGGTTCCTCGCCCGGCGTCCAGGGAGTCAGGCGTTGCAGATATTCGGCATTGACTTCCTTTGCGCCTTGCACCCGGATGGTCCCCATAAGCGCGGGCGGGCCGGGCCGCACCAGGATGTCGGCATTGAGGGTACGCGCTTCATGGTTCAGGCTGTACCGGGCGTCGGCCACCTTGGCCAGGGGATAGCCCTCACGGCGCAACCGTTCCGGCAAAGCCTCCACGGCGGCCAGCATGGCGTCGGCGGTCACCGGCCGCCCCACCGTCACGCCGGGCAGCACGGGCGGAAAGGACGGCGGCGGCAACGTCTCCCGCTCCAGGCCCCAGAAGCCCGTCTCGCGGCTGCGGTTTTTGAAGGACTCCGGCACCTCGGGCGCGGGATCGTAACGCACGTCGGCCCGGCCCAGACTGTAACGCGGACCCGGCTCCAGCAGCAGGGTCACGCGTACCGGCGAGACGGCCTCATCCAGGCTGAAAGAGGCCTTGCCGTCATAGTAACATTGAGAATGCAGCAGTTTCAACGCGCTTTCCGTATCGGCGCGGGCCCGGCGTTCCAGGGCCAGCAGGCTGTCCGGCGGTTCTTTGGCAAGCTGGGCGAGCTGGCTGGCGTCCTTCATCTTGCCCTCCAGCCCATTCTCGTCGGACGATTTGTCACGGACTTCAATGCGCAGGGTATAGGGTATGGGCGTGCCCTGCCAGGCCGGATCCGCTTCGCCGCCTGTTTCCGCCTGTTGGGCGTCCGCCGCCTGCGGACCGGCGTCGCCGCCCTTGGCCAGCAGACCACAGCCGCCCAGCCCCGGCAGCATGAACAGGGCCGCCAGCAGAAAAGCCCGCGCCGCAGACGGGGACAGAGGGAGGAAGAAAGAGCGGAAGGTGCTCCCGACGCAACGCCGCCCGCTGACGGCATGGAAAAAGCGGAAAAAAGAGAACACGGCAGAACGCATAGTGTATCGTATATACCCCCGAGTGTCAGCGGGCGCAAGCCGGACGCAGGCGGAGGAATACGGCACCGGCCCCAAAAGATGTTCGTCCGCATCAGGGCTTTGGGCGCAGGAATTTTCACCGGCCCGGAGGGATCACCTGAACGGGGCTTGTCGCCCGCACAGCATCCCGGTGAGGCACAACGCTCCGGCTTGGCAAAGCCGCTTCGCTTTGCTAGGCTGGGACATTACGCTCTGGCGTGAAATCCAAGCAACATCCGGAGAACATATGAACTACGATCTCTGCCTGCATATAGACAGCAACGACCCCGCCATGCTGCGTCTGGTGCTGAAAAACGCGGCTAATTACATCAAGGGCCTGCCCGGCGAAAATTTCCAGTTGGCCGTGGTGGCCAACGGACCGGCCGTGACCCTGTTCACCAACGAGCACGCGGACCTGCGCGAACTGGCCGCGCCGCTCTTGGCACATGGCGTGCGCGTCATGCTCTGCGCCAACGCCCTGGCGGATAACAGCATTGACGACAGTCGCCTCTGGCAGGGCTGCACGGTGGTGCCCGCCGGTCTGGTGGAAGTGGTGCGCCTGCAACGCGAGGGCTTTGCCTACATCAAACCGTAATGCCGCTTCCGGATAAAAATTTCCGTCATTTTTATCTCAAACAGGCATAGACGGCGAGGATGTGACCTCGGACGGCCTCGCCTTCCGGCGGTGTGGCGCAATCGCGGGCGCGCGGCCGACACGTAGCAATTGCATGGGCGCGGTTATTACGCGAAAACAGCGGAAGACCCATTGACTGAAAACTGAAAGCAAGGCCCCCGTTTCCGGCTCGCTGGACGGGGGCTCTCCTCTGCGGGCGGGAGAACGGGGAATGGAGAACTTCACGGAAATTTTGGGCGCCACGCGGCAAGCAACACCGCTCGTGCATTTCATCACAAACTACGTCACCGTCAACGACTGCGCCAACATCACCCTGGCCGCCGGAGGTTCGCCCATCATGGCCGACGACGCCAGGGAGGCCGGGCAGATCGCGGGCCTCTGCTCGGCTCTGGTGCTGAATATCGGCACCCTCAGCGAGCGCACGGTGCGGGCCATGCTCCTCGCCGGTCAGACAGCCAACCTTCTGGGCCGCCCCGTGATTCTTGACCCTGTGGGCGCGGGCGCCTCCGATTTCCGCAACGACACGGCCCTGCGCCTGTTGCGCGAGGTCCGCTGCGCTGTCATCAAAGGCAACAACGCCGAGATCAGTTTCCTGGCGGGCGGTCTGGCCGCCGCCAGAGGCGTGGATGCCGGTCCGGAAAACCTGGTCACGGAGGAAAATCTGGCGGAAAGCGCCCGTCGCGCGCAACAGCTGGCCGCGCTGACCGGCGCGGTCATCGTGATCAGCGGTCCCATCGACATTGTGGCGGACAGCCGGGAAGCCTGGGCCGTGCGCAACGGGCATCCCCTGATGGCGCGCATCACGGGCACGGGCTGCATGTCCGCGGCCGTGACCGGCGCGTTTCTGGGCGCGAATCCCTACGCGCCCCTGCAAGCCTGCGTCTGCGCCATGGCGGGCATGGGCGTCTGCGGGGAACTGGCCCATGAAAAACTGCTGGCCGTGGGCGGCGGCAACGGCACCTATCGTATGCTGCTGCTGGACGCCATGAGCCGACTGGATGAAGCCACGTTGAACGCGCGGGCCAGGGTGGACGGCTTTAGGCTCAGTCCTCATTCATCCCCCTGCTGCAACGCCGCCTTTTTCCATACAGCGGCGTTGCAAAGCAAAAATTGACCTTGCAGTGCGCTAGCCGTTGGGCAGCGGAGCTGCCTTACGGATAGCGACACCAGCGCTATGCCGATACAGCTTCAGCCAATTTCTGCTTTGCGCCTTGCTGCCTGAAAAATTCAGCTTTTTGTGATCGAGGGAGCAACGACGTTGCGTTCTTTTGCCTCTTGATCGCCTTCTCTGTTCGCGTGTCCGCAAATATCCGCTTGCTGTTAATTAACTAATTAGTTAATTAACAGCACATGAAGCAGACAGCAAAAAAATACGGCCCGCACGGACGGCCTCCGGCGGGCAAAAACGGCGACAAACGGGAGCATATCCTGGACAGCGCCCTGAATCTTTTTGCCGGACAGGGCATAGCCGGAACGACCATCGCCCAGGTGGCCAAGGCCGCCGGGGTCACCCCGGCCATGGTCCATTACTACTTCACCAACCGCGAAGGCCTGCTGGACGCTATTGTCGCCGAGCGTCTGGCCCCGGTCATCGCCTACATCTGGGCGGACATTTCGGAAAAAACCCTCAATGATCCGCGCCGCGTGGTGACGGAACTTGTGGACCGTCTGCTGGAAACCGTGGGGCGCATGCCCCAACTGCCCTTTCTCTGGAGCCGTGAAGTCCTGCATGCCGGAGGCTTGCTGCGCCGACGGGTCATGTCCCTCATTCCGGTGGAGCGCTTTGAAACATTGAGCCGCTATCTTTCCGGCGCGCAACGCGAGGGTCTGCTCAATGCCCGGGCCGCCCCCGCCCTGGTGTTCATTTCCGTCTTGGGCGTGATCATGCTGCCCCTTGCCGCGCAGGATATTCTCGGCAGGACGTCGGCCGGCTCCGCCCTGAACCGGGAGACGCTCAGACGGCACGTTCTCGCCCTGCTGCTGGACGGCCTGTGCCCGCAGCCGGAACCGGAGGCAAAACCATGACGCGGAAGACCATGGCGGCCCTGCTTGTTGTGTGCCTGCTTTCTCTGGCGGGCTGCGGCGATTCGGGACAGGGCGTTTTCCAGGGCTATGTGGAGGGAGAATACGTCTATCTGGCCTCGTCCCAGGCCGGACGGCTCGAAAGCCTGGCCGTGGAGCGCGGTTCCAGCGTGAGCGCCCGCAGTCTTTTGTTTGAGCTGGAAGCGGAATACGAGCGCCAAGTTCTGCGCCAGGCGGAAGAGGAAGAGCTTTCGGCACGGGCCCAGCTCAAGGACATGGAAACGGGCAAGCGGCCCGAGGAAGTCGCCATGGCCAGAGCGCAGCTTGAGCAGGCCCGGGCGGAAGCCGCCAACGCCGCCGCGCAGTTGCGCCGCAACGAAGTCCTGGCCCGGAGCGGGGGAGTTTCCAAAGCGAAGCTGGACGATTCCAGAGCCGCCGCCAGGACAAGCGCGGCCCGCGTGGTCGAGCTGGCCAGCCAGGTTGACGTCTACCGGCTGCCGGAACGGGAAAAAAGAATCGAGGCGCAGCGGGCCGCCGTGCGGGCGGCCGAAGCGCGCGTCGCCCAGGCCCGCTGGGACCTGGAGCAGAAACAACTGCGCGCGCCCGCGAGCGGCCTGGTTTACGACACCCTCTTCCGCGCGGGAGAGTGGGTGCCGGCCGGCAGCCCGGTGGTCCAGGTGCTGCCGCCGGGCAACGTGAAAATCCGCTTTTTCGTGCCCGAACCGCTGGTGGGCGGCCTGAAGACCGGCGGACAGGTGCTGGTGCGGGCGGACGGCCGACCGGAACCCTTTGCCGCCGCCGTCTCCTATGTGGCGTCCAATGCGGAATACACGCCGCCGGTCATCTACAGCAACGAGACGCGCTCCAAGCTGGTCTTCATGGTCGAGGCGCGGCCCGAACCGGGCATTGCCGCCGAACTGCATCCGGGGCAGCCCGTGAGCGTGAGCCTGCCATGACCGCGCGCTACGAAAATCCGGCTGATCCGGCGGGCTCGCCGGAGCTGGTCATCGACGTCAGAAACCTGAGCAAAAGCTTCGGTTCGAAAAAAGTCGTGGATGACGTCTCGCTTTCCGTCAGGCGCGGCGAGATCTACGGCTTTCTCGGCCCCAACGGCAGCGGCAAGACCACCTGCATCCGCCTGATGTGCGGGCTTCTGACGCCCGACTCCGGCAGCGGCGCCTGCCTGGGCTTTGACATTGTGCGGGAGAGCGAACGCATCAAGCGCCGCGTCGGCTACATGACGCAGCGCTTTTCCTTCTGGGAAGACCTGACCATCCGCGAAAACCTGGAATTCGTGGCCCGCCTTTTTGAAATGAAAGAACGCAAGGCCGCCGTGGACCGGGCCCTGGAAAACCTGGGCCTGCATGGGCGCTCGAACCAGCTCACCGGCACGCTTTCCGGCGGCTGGAAGCAGCGCCTGGCCCTGGCCGCCTGCATGCTGCACGCGCCGGACCTGCTCCTGCTCGACGAACCCACGGCCGGGGTGGACCCCACGGCCCGCCGCGATTTCTGGGAGGAACTGCACAGGCTGGCCGCACAAGGCATTTCCGTGCTGGTGAGCACGCATTATATGGACGAAGCCGAACGCTGCCACAAACTGGCCTATATCGCCTACGGCAAACTGCTGGTCAAGGGCACGCGCGGGAGATTGTCGCTTCGCAGCGACTCCACACCCTGTCCGTGTCCGGGGATGAGCTCAACGCGCTGTCCGCACGGCTGGAGGGCGCGCCCGGCGTCGAGCAGACCGTGATGTTCGGCAGCGCGCTGCACGTCAGCGGACGGGACGAGCAGGCCCTGCGCCGGGCCGTGGCCGCCGTTGCCGGGCAGCGGCGCGTGCAGGACGCGGAGACCAGCCTGGAGGATGTTTTTATCTACATGATGCGGCGCTCCCGGGACAACTTCGAGGCGGCCCGATGAACGGCGAACGCGTCTTTTCGCCCACGCGCTGGTGGGGCGTGGTGATCAAGGAATTTCTGCAGCTCAGGCGCGACCGTCTGACCTTCGGAATGATCGTGGGCCTGCCGATCATCCAGCTTTTGCTGTTCGGCTACGCCATCAACAGCGATCCCAAGCATCTGCCCACGGCGCTTGTGCTCGGCGAACAGAGCCGTTTTACGCGCAGTCTCGCGGCTGCCCTGGAGAATTCGGCCTATTATTCCATTGTGAAAAACCTGGACGAGAAAAGCGCGCGGCACGCCTTGGCCAGGGGGGACGTGCAGTTCGTGATCAGCGTGCCGTCCGACTTTTCCCGCCGCCTGCTGCGCGGCGAGCGTCCCGCCATCCTGGTGGAAGCCGACGCCACGGACCCCACGGCCACCGGCGGCGCGCTCGGCGCGGTGCAGGGCATCGCCCAGGCCGTGGCCGAAAAGGAACTGACCGGCGCGCTCGCGCATCTGCGGGCTTCTCCGGAGGCCTTTTCCATTCAGGCGCACCGGCTGTACAACCCGGAGGGACTCACCCACTACAATATCGTGCCGGGCCTGATGGGCGTGATCCTGACCATGACCACGGTGATGATGACCGGTCTGGCCATCACCAGGGAACGGGAGCGCGGGACCATGGAAAATCTGTTGTCCTCGCCGATCAGCCCCCTGGAAATCATGACCGGAAAGATCGTGCCCTACATCCTGATCGGCCACATCCAGATGGGCATCATCGTCGCCCTGGCCATGCTGCTGTTCAACGTCCCGTTCGCGGGCGACCCCCTGGCCCTGTATGTGGCCGCCCTGCTGTTCATCGCGGCCAACCTCACGGTGGGGGTCACGCTCTCGTCCTTTGCCAAAAACCAGCTTCAGGCCATGCAGATGACCATTTTCTATTTTCTGCCCAGCATGATGCTTTCCGGCTTCATGTTTCCCTTCGCCGGGATGCCCAAATGGGCCCAGGCCATCGGCAGCCTTCTGCCGCTGACCCATTTCAACCGCTCGGTGCGCGGCATCCTGCTCAAGGGCAACGGCTGGGCCGACCTCTGGCCTTCCCTGTGGCCTGTGGCGCTGTTCAGCGTCGTGGTCATGGCCGCCTGCGTGCGCTTCTTCCGCCGCACGCTTGATTAGAATATGCGCATGCTCCGGCGGGCCGTCTTGGCAAAACCCGCCGGCAAAAAAACGCCCCGCCGGGCATGCCGACAGGGCGTTGTGCTTGTATCCCGGCACGGCGTCCGGCAAAAGAGACAGCCGCCGCGTCCGGTCCCGACCGGTCAGGATTTGTTCTTGGCGGCCTTGCCCGCGATCTGGTAACGCCGCAGGGAGGACAGCTCGGCCTTGCGCAAACGGATGGACTGGGGCGTCACTTCCACCAGTTCATCCTCGCGCACGAAGTGCAGGGCGTGCTCCAGGGTCATCTTCTTCACCGGCGTAAGGATGACGTTTTCATCCTTGCCCGCGGCGCGCAGGTTGGTAAGCTTCTTTTCCTTGGTGGCGTTGACGTCAATGTCGTTGTCGCGGTTGTGCTCGCCCACGATCATGCCTTCGTAGACCGGGTCGCCGGGCTCCACAAAGAGCGTGCCGCGCGGCTCCAGGTTGAACAGGGCGTAGGCCACGCCCACGCCGGGCCGGTCAGCCACGATGGAGCCGGAAAAACGCGTGGGGAAGTCGCCGCGCCATTCCTCATAGCCCTCCAAGTAGGAGTTCATGATGCCCGTGCCCTTGGTGTCCGTGAGAAATTCGTCGCGGTAGCCGATCAGCCCGCGCGAGGGCACGGAAAACTCCAGGCGCACCCGGCCCGTGCCGTTGTTGGTGCAGTTGAGCATGCGGCCCTTGCGCTGGGCCAGCTTGTCCGTGACCACGCCCATGAAGGTTTCGTCGCAGTCCACATAGAGATGCTCGATGGGTTCCAGGGTCTTGCCGTTGGCGTCCTTTTTCAGAATCACTTCGGGCCGTCCCACGGACAGTTCAAAGCCCTCCCGGCGCATGGTCTCGATAAGAATGGCCATCTGGAATTCACCCCGGCCCTTGACCAGAAAGGCGTCGCGGTCCGCGGTCTCTTCCACGCGGATGGCCACGTTGCGCAGGCTTTCCTTGACCAGACGGTCCTGGATGGCCCGGCTCTGCACGATCTTGCCCTCGCGCCCGGCCAGGGGCGACGTGTTGATGCCGAAGCGCATGGCCACGGTGGGTTCGTCCACGCGGATGCGCGGCAGGGCGCGCGGGCTCTCGCGGGTGCAGATGGTGTCGCCGATGGTCACGTCCTCAATACCCGCCAGCACCACGATGTCGCCGGGCTGGGCCTCCTCCACCTCGGAAAGCTGCAAGCCGTCGTAAACCTGAAGCCGGGTGGCGCGCAGGGGCCGCGCCGCGCCGTCCTCGCCGATGCAGGCCAGGGATTCCTTGGCGAAAACCTTGCCGTGCATGATCCGGCCCACGGCCAGCCGCCCCAGATAATCCGAATAATCCAGATCGGCCACCAGCATCTGGAAGGGCTGTTCCGGATCGTAGGACGGGCCCGGCAGCCTGGTCAGAATGGTTTCAAACAGCGGGGACAAATTTTCCTGCGGATCGTCAATATTGTTCATGGCCACGCCCGCGCGGCCGATGGCGTAAAGCACGGGGAATTCCAGCTGCTCCTCGCTGGCCCCCAGGTCGATGAACAGATCATAGATTTCGTTGAGCACTTCCTGGGGCCGGGCGTCCTTGCGGTCGATCTTGTTGATGACCACCACCACGGGCAGACCGGCTTCCAGGGTTTTGCGCAGCACGAAACGGGTCTGCGGCAACGGGCCTTCCGAGGAATCCACCAGCAGAATGGCCCCGCTGGCCATGGACAGGGAACGTTCCACTTCCCCGCCGAAGTCCGCGTGGCCCGGCGTGTCGATGATGTTGATCTTCACGCCTTTCCAGCGCACGGCGCAGTTTTTGGCGGCAATGGTGATGCCGCGCTCGCGTTCCAGATCCATTTTGTCCATGACGCGGTCGTCCACGCGCTGGTCGGCGCGGAATACGCCGCTCTGCTTGAAAAGGGCGTCCACCAGCGTGGTCTTGCCGTGGTCGACGTGGGCGATGATGGCCACATTGCGGAGAGAATCATTCTGCTGCATGGGAAAAACCTTACATTAGAAAAGAATAACAACGGCGGACAAAACGGTCCGCCGTGGGAGCCGCGCAAGCGCCTTTGCGCCGACGCTCTGGAACATTGCGCAAATGAACGAAGACGATGATTTGCCGCATGCTCTGAAAGAACTTCGGTTTGTACGCATTTTTCAGAGTTTTGTCACCAAGGCCCGCAACAGCCGGGCCAGATTTTCGCCCGCGCGTCCGGCCACGGCGATGATCTCCGCCAGGGGCGCGGGCACCATGCAGTCCGGCAGGTTTTTGTTGGACAGGCAGGAAACGCCCAGCACCCGCATGCCCAGATGCCGCGCCGCGATGACCTCCAGCACGGTGCTCATGCCCACGGCGTCGGCCCCCCACTGGCGGTACATGCGCGTTTCGGCCGGGCTTTCCATCTCCGGCCCGTGCACGCCGATATAGACCCCGCGTTCCAGACGGATGCCCAGCGCCCCCGCCGTTTCCAAGGCCAGGGCCTGCAGGGCCGGGTCAAAGGGCGCGCTCATGTCCGGAAAGCGCTCGCCCCAGGCCGCGCAATTGGGGCCGGTCAGCGGCGACGCGCCGGTGTGGTTGATCTGGTCGGCCATGCACATCAGGGTTCCGGCCTCAAAGCACGGGTTCAGCGCTCCGGCGGCATTGGTGATGATCAGGGTTTTCACGCCCAGACCGGCCATGACCCGCACGCCCATACAGACTTCGGCCGGACTTCTGCCCTCGTACAAATGGCAGCGGCCCTGCTGGGCCAGCACCGGCACGCCGTTCAGGCGGCCCCGCACAAAGGCCCCCTGATGCGAATCCACGCCGGGCAGCGGGAAACCGGGCAGGTTCACGAAAGGCACGCGCACACACGACGCCCCCCCGGCCGCCGGGCCATTCGGGGAGCCGGTCAGCAGTTCGGCGGCCAGACCGGACAGTCCTGTGCCCAGAACCAGGCCCAGCAACGGCGCTTCTCCGGCCGCGGAAGCGGGCAGCGCGGCCCGTAACACATCAACGGCAAGCTGGACTTCTTGCGAATTTTGCATAAGATTATCTCTCGACTTCTGGTAAATTTTCGGGTCCGACAGCCCGCCCACTATAGCCCGCGCGTATCCCGCCCACAAGGGCGGCACGGGCATGACGCGAAGGGAAGAGCACTGTTCCCGGGGAGAGAGGCTTGAACAAAGTTCAGGACAGCAGCAAGAAGAAGGTCGCCGCCAAGGGCGCGGCCACGGAAATTCCGTTGAGCGACCACAAGGTTCTGGTGGCCAACCGGGGCGAAATCGCCATGCGCATCATGCGGGCCTGCCGCAAACTGGACGTGGCCTTCACGGCCGTGTACACGGCGGAGGACGCGGCTTCCGGCCATGTGCGCCTGGCCCGCGAGGAAGGCGGCGAAAAAAGCCTTTTCCAGGTCTCCTCCTACCACGACGCCAACGAGCTGATGGCCGTGGCCGACGAGGCGGGCTGCACCGCCGTGCATCCGGGCTACGGCTTTTTCGCCGAGGATTTCCGCTTTGCCCGCCGGGTCACCAAGCGCGACCGCAAGCTGATCTTCATCGGCCCCTCCTGGAAAATCATCCGCGAACTGGGCGACAAGATCAACACCAAGCGCCTGGCGCGCGGCCTGGGCGTGCCCACGGTGCCCGGCTCGGACCGCCCCATTTACGACGAGATGGAGGCCGAGCGCATCGCCAAGTCGGTCTTTGAATTTCAGGAACAACAGGGCATCCAGCGCCCCCTGGTGCTGGTCAAGGCCTCGGCCGGCGGCGGCGGCATGGGCATTGAGGAAGTCTACGACCCGGACCAGTTCCGTTCGGTCTACCGGCGCATCCGCAATTACGCCCTGCGCCAGTTCAAGGACGAAGGCGTGCTCATCGAGCAGCGCATCACGGATTTCAACCACCTGGAAGTGCAGATCGTTTCTGACCGCTCGGGCACGAATCCCGTACATTTCGGCACGCGCAACTGCTCCATCCAGTCCACAGGCCTGCAAAAACGCATCGAGGTCGCGCCCGGCTTCGCGCCGGACGAGTTGGAGTACACCTTCAACGCGGGCCGCGTGCTCACGGACATTGTGGACTACTCCCTGGCCATGGCCCGCAAGGTGGGCTACGACAACGTGGGCACCTGGGAATGGATCGTCACCCGCAAGGGCGAGCCCTTCCTTATGGAGGTTAACACCCGCATCCAGGTGGAAAACGGCGTTTCGGCCCGCATCTCGCGGGTGCACGGCAAGGAGGGCGTGGACCTCATCGCCGAGCAGGTCCGCATCGGTCTGGGCCAGCCGCTGGGCTACAGCCAGGCGGACATCGCCTCCGAGGGCGTGGGCATCGAGTACCGCCTCATCGCCGAAGACCCGGACAACAATTTCACGCCCTGGGTGGGCCGCATCGAGCACTTCCAGTGGAAAGACCAGCCCTGGCTGACCATGCTGACCCACGTGCCCCGCAACGAACCCTACGAAATTCCCACGGAATTCGACCCCAACCTAGCCCTGGCCATCATCTGGGGCAAGGACCTGGACGAGGTCAAGGCGCGCGGGCTGGAATTTCTGAACAACCTGCGCCTGGAAGGCCAGAACGGCGCGGGCGAGCCCCTCAAATCCAACGTGGATTTTCTGAAGGCCAATACCGGACGCATTCTGCGTTTTTAACCGCAACCGGATTTTCCGCATGCACGGCGCTTCTCCCCTGCCCCATTGCGCGGCCTGCCCTTTCAAACGTGAGGAAAGGCTCTGTTGCGTGCCCGGCGGCAAACATCCGCCGGACTGCCCTTCGGCGGCCCGGCAAGATCTGGTGGAGCAAAGCCGCCAGGCCTACGCCAGGCCGGACATCCGGCATTTCGCGCGCCAGGCCGCCAAAGTGGAACGGCACAGTTACGCCCGGCTGCCCAACGGCGGGCGCATGCCCTGCCGTCCCCGGATTCTTGAAATCGTGGCCTTCGCCAAGGCCATGGGCTATCAGCGCCTGGGCCTGCTTTTTTGCATCGGCCTGCGGCGCGAGGCCGCGGGCGCGGCGGAAATATTCAAGGCCCAGGGCCTGGAGGTTGCTTCCGTGATCTGCAAGGCGGGCGGCCTGTCCAAAAGCGAGCTGGACCTGACGGGCGAGGATCTGCTCAACCCGGAGCACCCGGAAAGCATGTGCAATCCGCTGCTCCAGGCCGAACTGATGAACCGGGCCCAGGTGGACTTCAACGTGCTGCTGGGCCTCTGCGTGGGACACGACACCCTGGCCCTGCGCCATCTGGAGGCCCCGGCCACGGTGCTGGCCGTCAAGGACCGCATGCTGGGCCATAACCCGCTGGCCGCTGTCCAGTGCAGCGACAGTTATTTCAACTACCTCAAGACACCGATGTAACCGGCGCACCCCAAATTATGGACAACAATATCGAAAAACGCATCCAGAGCCTGCGCGACAGACTGACCTACATGCAGGACATTTTCGCGGGCAAGCACAAGGACAACGCGGACCTGCTGGAAGAGCGGCTCTCGGCCTTCGCCGAACGCGCCCGTTCCGGCTCGCTCAACGATCCCTATGCGGAGCTGGCCACGGTCGAGGATCTGTTCGCCTATGTGGAGCGCCGGCTGGAAAGCGGCGTCATGCCCATGGACCGGGTGCGCATCGTGCGCCACCCCCAGCGCATCTGCCTGCGCGACATTCTGGAAAACGTCTACGACAACTTCACGGAAGTGGGCGGCCAGGACGAGCACAGTCTGGACCCCAGCATGCTCATCGCCCGGGCGGTGATCACCCGCCGCCGGGGCAAGAAGACCTACACCCAGTCGGTGATGGTCATCGGGCAGGAAAAGGGCCACGGCGCGGAATTCCGCAACGGCGGAGATCGGAAGAGCA
>ERZ506979.496-NODE-496-length-24755-cov-7.631700_pt1 | contig 24755 bp, 25 predicted proteins | sample MGYA00512887_ERZ506979 | MGnify/ENA metagenome assembly ERZ506979 | reverse complement strand
GCCCACCTAGGACGATAACGCGGCAGAATGGCAAAATACACCGGCTGAGGCGGGGTGGGTTCCCTCTCCCTCACCTTAGGCGAAGGGATGGTAGGCACATGCGGATACAAGGGCCGGTGCTTCCCGCCGAGCTGAGGCGGGAAGCAGACATGGAGGAGGCCGTCCGCCGGGCGCTCCGGGAAGAGGACGACGTGCGGGGCTGTCTGTTTTCCGGCGGCGCGTTGACGCAGACGGCGCCGGACGATTGGAACGGAACCATGGAGTTCCGGGAATGCGTGTTCGAAAACTGGCGGTTTTCTGGCTGCTCGATGCCGCGTCTGGGGTTTGTGGACGCGGTGTTTCGGGGCTGTGATTTATCCAACCTGGATTTGACCGGGTGCAGCCTGCTGCGCTGCCGGTTCGAGGATTGCAAGGCAGTGGGGCTGACCCTGGCGGAGGCCAAGCTGCGGCAGGTGACCTTCGAGCAGTGCGGCATGCGGCTGGCCAACCTGTCGGGCTGCCAATGCAAGGGCGCGGGTTTTTTTCGCTGCGATTTGGAGGGGGCGTCCATGTTGGGCTGCGCGCTGGGGAAGGCCCCATTTGACCGCTGCCGGCTACTGGACTGCAACCTGTGCGGCACAGCCCTTTCCGGCATCGATTTCACCACCTGCGACATCGGGGGCTGGCTTCTGGGCGGCGGCGAGCTGCGGGGGGCGGTGGTCACCCCGTTCCAGGCGGCGGAGCTGGCCCGGCTGCTGGGCGTGGTCATTAAGGAGGGCAGCTTGTGAGGGCGGGAAGACGATGGTACGCGCTGGCCTTCGGCCTGCTGCTTCTGCTCGAGGCGCTGATCGCGGTGTTTGTGCACGACCGGTTCGTGCGCCCGTATCTGGGGGATGTGCTGGCGGCGGTTCTTCTCTACTGCCTGGCGCGGGCGGTTGGCGGGCGGGCGCCCGCCTGGCTGCCGGCGGCGGTCTTCCTGGCTGCGGCGGCGGTGGAGGCGGCCCAGTATTTTCAGCTGGGCGCGCGGCTGCACCTGGACACGGTGCCGGTGATTCGCGTGATTCTGGGCAGCGTGTTCGACTGGATGGATATTCTCTGCTATGCCGTCGGGGCGGGACTGTGCGCGCTGTGGCAGGCGGCGGAGCTGCGGATTCTCTCGCGGAAAACAGGATAAGAGCCGGCTCCGGGAAGGTGGACGGACTTTCCCGGAGCTTTTTGTTTTTATGGCTTGTCCAAAGTCAGAACCGCCGGCCGAAAGCAACGCTTTCAGCCGGCGGTTTTCTGCGGCATTATAAAAGGGGGACGGTCAAAACCGTCCCCCTTGGCTTATTGTGGCGTGATGTCGTCAAAAAGGAAATCGTGCAGCTTCTGTTTGGTGGCGGTCTCATCAAAGGTGATGACCGACACGCCGTTGATGGTTTCCGGCATCAAATCCACGTTCATGGGGAAACGCATCTGATCGAACTTAGCGCTGCCGCTTTTGAGAACGGCGGTGCCGAGTCCCAGGATTTTCGAGGTGGACAGACTGGTTTCCATCAGCGGCACCACCTTGGCGGCCATGGAGGGGTATTCCAGCGGATTCATGGCTAGGGCCTTGTTGAAAACCTGCTCGATGACGCGGCGCTGCCGGTCGGTGCGCTGGCGATCGTCCCCGTTGCCTGCATACCGCACCCGGCTGTATCCGCAGGCCTGCATGCCGTTCAGGGTCTGGACGCCCGCCTTTTTGACATAGGTAGGGGTTTCTTTATAGTATTTGCAGTATTCCTTAATACTTTCATTGGTGCTTTTGATTTCGTTGGCTTGTACATCGATGGTCACGCCGCCCATGGCGTCCACCACCTTGGCCATGGAGTCAAAATCTACCGTCACATAGTCCCGCACGTTCAGGCCAAAATTCTGATTGATGGTCTGGATGGCCAGCTCCGGGCCGCCATAGGCATAGGCGTGGGCCAGTTTTTCCTTGGATTTGCGCCCCTGGATGGTCACATAGGAATCCCGCAGCAGGGAGGTGGCCTTCATTTTGTTGTTCTTGCGATCGACGGTCAGAATCATGATGGCGTCCGAACGGCAGGATTCCCCCTGCCGCGTGTCCACCCCGAACAGGGCGATATTGGTGATGTCGTCGTATTTCTCATCATTGAACTGGCTGTCGATACCCAGGGCGGAATTGTCCTGCGGGATGGCGTTGCGCTTAAGCTGCCCATTGAGCCAGAAAGCATAGACCACCAGGCCGCAGACACACAGAATGAGCAGACAGGGCAGCATCACGAGCAGTATGCGGATCGCCTTGGGCAGGCGCTTTTTCTTCTTTTTCCGGTGGGAGGGCTGAAGCGGAACGGGAGCTTGTTTGGGCATGGCGGTTATCCTTCCTTTTACACGTCGCGTTTACCTGTTGCTTTTCTAGTATACCTCCGAATCGGGGGAATGCAAGAAAAAAACTTGTAAAATAATGCTTACGAAGAGTAAAAAAGGCGCGGCCCTTCAAAAGCACAGCGGCGGTGCATGGCCGGGACGGGAATAACGGCTTGAATTTTTCTTAAAATTCGGTGAAGAGGCGGGTGCCGGCCGTTTTTTTGCGGTATACTGAGTGGCGGACGGGAGCGCAGCCCCGCCCGGAGAAAGGCGGTATGGATATGGAAACGGCGCGGTATACCATTCTCATCGTGGAGGACGACGACACCATTGCCCGGCTGGTGAGCGACAGGCTCAGCCGGTGGGGGATGGAGACGGTGGTTGTCGAGGATTTCAGCGCGGTGCTGGACACCTTCGTGAAGGTGCAGCCCCATCTGGTGCTGCTGGATATTTCGCTGCCCTTCTGCAACGGGTACCACTGGTGCGAAGAAATCCGCCGGCTGTCCAAGGCACCCATTATTTTCCTGTCCAGCGCGTCGGATAACCTGAATATCGTCATGGCCATGAATATGGGCGGGGACGATTTCATCGCCAAGCCCTTCGATCTGGAGGTATTGACTGCCAAGGTGCAGGCGCTGCTCCGGCGCACCTACGATTTTCAGGGGCAGGCGGCTTTTCTGGAGCACCGGGGAGCGCTCCTCCGACTGGGGGATCCGGTTCTCACCTATCGGGACAAGCGGGTCGAGCTGACCCGCAACGAGTATAAAATCCTGCAGCTGCTGATGGAGAACAAGGGGCGGGTGCTGTCCCGGGAGCTTCTCATGAAGCATCTGTGGGAGAGCGAGAGCTTTATCGATGACAACACTCTGACCGTCAACGTGGCCCGGCTGCGCAAAAAGCTGGAGGAGATGGGGCTGGAGGATTTCATCGTAACCAAAAAAGGCCTGGGCTATCTGGTAGAGGCGTGACGGCCCGGCAAGGAGGGGAAATGCGTATGGAACGGACCAAGCTGCTGCCCGCCTATTTCCTAGCGCGGTGGCGGGTGCTGCTGGCGTTCGCGGCGTTCAGCGGGATATACGCCGCCGTGTATCTGCTGTATCACGAGCCGCTGGAGCCGGTGCTGTACGCCGGGCTGCTGACAGCGGCGCTGGGGGCCGGGATCGGCGTGGCGGATTTTCTCAAATACCGTCGGCGTCACATGGCGCTGCGCTGCCAAATCGAGGCGGCGGGGGTAACCCTGGATCGTCTGCCTGAGGCTGGGGATCTGCTCGAGCGGGACTATCAGGAGCTGGCCGCCGCGCTCTCGCAGCAAAACGCCGCCCTGGTCAGCGAGGCGGACAGCCGGCTGAGCGAGCGGATGGATTACTACACCCTGTGGACCCATCAAATCAAGACCCCCATCGCCGCCATGCGGCTGCTGCTCCAGGAGGAGGAGACGCGCACCGGCGAGCTGGAGCAGGAGCTGTTTAAGATCGAGCAGTACGCCGACATGGCGCTGCAGTATCAGCGGCTGGAGAGCCTGAGTTCCGATTTGCAGCTGGAGTCCTGCTCCCTGGACGGGATTCTCCGCCAGGCGCTCAAGAAAATGGCCACCCCCTTCATCCGGCGGCGGATTTCCCTGGAGTTTGACGGGACGGGGGCGACGGTGCTCACCGATGAAAAACGGCTGACCTTCGTGGTGGAGCAGCTTTTGTCCAACGCGCTGAAATACACGCCGCCGAGCGGGCGGATCGCCCTGTACCTGGAGGAGGACAAGACCCTGGTCATCGAGGACACCGGCATCGGCATCCGGGCGGAGGACATCCCCCGGATTTTCGAGCGGGGGTTCACCGGCTTCAACGGGCGGATGGACAAGAAGTCCACCGGCATCGGCCTGTACCTCTGCCGGCGAATCCTCTCCCGCCTGTCCCACACCATTGCCATCGAATCCCGGCCGGGACAGGGCACGCGGGTGCGGGTGGGGCTGGCCTCCCAGAAAATTGAGCTGCAGTGACAGGATTGTAAGGTTGAGGACGGGATTGTAAGCCAAAGCGATGGCGGCGCCTCGTTTTTTTCTTTATACTAGAAGCATACTTCATAACAGAAACGAGGTTTACCCGTATGGCGCTTTTAGAAGTCAAGAATTTGAAAAAGGTATACACCACCCGCTTCGGCGGCAACCAGGTGCAGGCGCTGTCCAACGTTTCCTTCTCGGTGGAGGAGGGGGAATACGTGGCCATCATGGGCGAGTCGGGCTCCGGCAAGACCACCCTGTTGAACATCCTGGCTTCCCTGGATAAGCCGACCAGCGGCGAGGTGCTGCTGGAAGGCAAGAATCTGACAAAAATCAAGGACAAGGACATTTCCGCCTTCCGGCGGGAGCATCTGGGCTTCGTTTTCCAAGATTTCAATCTGTTAGACACCTTCTCGGTGCAGGACAACATTTTTCTGCCCTTGGTGCTTTCCGGTAAGCCCTATCCCGAGATGAAGCGCCGGCTGGATCCGCTGGCGAAGCTGCTGGGCATTACCGAGCTGCTGGGGAAATACCCCTATGAGATTTCGGGCGGGCAGAAGCAGCGGGCGGCGGTGGCCCGGGCGCTGATCACCCAGCCCCGCCTGGTGCTGGCCGACGAGCCCACCGGCGCCCTGGACTCCAAGGCGGCCACCCAGCTGCTGCGGCTGTTTTCCGATATCAACCGGCAGGGGCAGACCATCCTGATGGTCACCCACAGCACCCAGGCGGCCAGTCACGCGGGCCGGGTGCTGTTCATCAAGGACGGCGAGGTGTTCCACCAGCTCTACCGCGGCGGGATGTCGGGCGACGAGCTGTATCAGAAAATCGCGGACACCCTCACGGTGCTGGCTACGGGGGGTGGGGAGGTTGGCTAAGGTATTCTATCCCCGTCTGGCCGCCACCAACCTGAAGAAAAACGGCAGCACCTATTTTCCCTATATGCTCACCAGCGTCTGTTCGGTGCTGACCTTCTACACCATGCACGCTCTGGCCGCCAACCCGGGGCTCGCGCAGATGCCCGGGGCGAGCAGCTTGAAGTTGATTCTGAATCTCGGGGTCATCGTGGTGGGGCTGTTCTCCGCCATCCTGCTGTTTTACACCAACGGCTTTCTCATCAAGCGGCGCAAGAAGGAGCTGGGGCTGTACAGCATCCTGGGCATGGAGAAAAAGCACATCGCCCGGGTGCTGTTTTACGAGACGCTGTTCACCGCGGCGGTCAGCCTGCTTCTAGGGCTGGCGGGCGGCTTACTTATCGGCAAGCTGCTGTTCATGCTGTTGATGAATATCCTGCAGTTCACCACACCCATCGTCTATACGGTGACGCCGGACAGCCTGCTCGTGACGGCGGCGCTGTTCGCCGCCGTGTTCGCGCTGACCCTGCTGACCAATCTGCGGCAGATTCACCTGGCCGACCCCATCAACCTGCTGCACGGCGGCCAGCAGGGTGAGAAGGAACCCCGGGTCAAGTGGCCCCTGCTGATCATCGGGCTGCTGTCCCTGGGCGGCGGGTATTTTATCGCGCTGACCGTCAAATCCCCGCTGGACGCGCTGCTGCTTTTCTTTGTGGCGGTGATTCTGGTCATCATCGGCACCTACTGCCTGTTCACCGCCGGGAGCATCGCGCTGCTCAAGGCCCTGAAGCGCAAAAAGAGTTTTTACTATAAGCCGGGGAACTTCATCGCCGTGTCGGGCATGCTCTATCGGATGAAGCAGAACGCGGTGGGGCTGGCCAACATCTGTATCCTGTCCACCATGGTGCTGGTGACCGTTTCCACCACCGTGTCCTTGTATATCGGGCAGAATGACATCCTGCGCAACCGGTACCCGCTGGACATGTCGGTGTCCTGCCCCGACACGCCGGAGGCCATCCAGGCCACAGACGAGCTGCTGACCCGCCTGGCGCGGGAGAACGAGGTGACGATTCCCGTCCGGTACGGCTACAGCACTATTCCCTATATCGCCGCCTTCCGGGACGGGAACGGGTTTACCAGCGCGGTGCCCGAGGGGATGAACGCCACGCCGGCCGACATCGCCGTGATCCGCGTGATGCCGCTGGAGAGCTATACCCGCATGACGGGGAAGGAGGTCTCTCTGGAGGAGGACGAGGTGCTGGTGTATACCGACACCATGACCGCCTTCGGCGCGGATACGCTGCTTCTGGATGATGTTTCGCTGCGGGTAAAGGCGGAGCTGGACGACCTGCCGCTGGCCCCCAAGCGGAAGGATCCGGCCCAGCCGACCGTGCATCTGGTCTGTCGGGACAAGGAGGTGATGCTCCATCTGGCGGAAATCCTGGACATGGAGAATCAGACGATCATCTACGAGCAGTCCTTCAACATCACCGGCGGGGAAGAGGCCGCCGCGGCGTTTTCCCAGGCGGTGAAGGACGCGCAGGACACCATCCCCGGCCTGCGCTCCGACAGCCAGTATCTGGCCAAGACCAGCTGGTACGCCTCCTTCGGCGGCTTTTTGTTCATCGGGATTTTTCTCGGCCTGCTGTTCATGATGGCGGCGGTGCTTATCATATACTATAAGCAGATTTCCGAGGGCTACGACGATCACGACCGGTTTGCCATCATGCAGAAGGTGGGCATGTCCCGCAAGGAGGTGCACCGGACGATTATGAAGCAGATTCGCCTGGTGTTTTTCCTGCCGCTGGCCGCCGCCGCGCTGCACATCGTCATGGCGCTCAAGGTGATGGTCAAGATGCTGGGGGCCTTCGCCCTGACCAACACGGCCCTGATTGTCACCTGCACCGGCGTGACGCTGCTGCTGTTCGCCGGCCTGTATTTTCTGGTTTACACCCTGACCGCCCGGACCTATTTTCGGCTGGTGCAATAAAAGCGCCGCGGCGGGCCGGGGCGTGAACCGTCGGACGTCACGCGGGAGTTTGTCCTTTCCGGTTGGAACAGCCGAAACCGTTCAAATTTCCGGTTTTGCGAAAGAATGGATGGTTGGTATGATGATCTTGGAATTTTTGCAGAAGGCCGGGCGGCTGCTTTGCCTGTGGGGCGGCACCGCCCTGTCCATCCTGCTGGTGGGGCTGGCGGGGCTGGTTTTCCTCCTGCTGCAAATGGTTTCGGATGGGGTGGATTGGCTTCTGAAGCCCCGGGGCCGCCGGGCGCGGGAGACATAGAGAAATTTTGAAAAAAAGATAAAAAAGCGCTTGACATTGTGCCGGCTGTATGCTATCCTATAACACGTCGGTTGGACAGGTTCACAAAAGTGACCTGAAAACCACAACATATGGGGGTATAGCTCAGCTGGGAGAGCGCTTGAATGGCATTCAAGAGGTCAGCGGTTCGATCCCGCTTATCTCCACCAAAAAATCCAACAGCCTAAGGGCTGTTGGATTTTTTCTTTAGGAACCGACTGCAATATCGTTATCAATTTTCAGAGGTGAACATGTTTGGCACCCGTAAGCTAATTTTCACATTGTACAGAAAAGAGAGAAAACTCATGGCCAACCTGATTATCGGCAACGGCGAGGATCTCCGCGCCCTGGTGGATAGCCTGTTCACCCTGCGGGACCCGGAGAAGGAGGCGGCCCTGTCCGACGAGGAGCGGGAGGCCCTTCGCCGGAAACGGGAAGAGGAGATCCGGCTTCTTTGAAGTTGCCCTCGGTATGGGCGGCAGCCCTTGACAGACACACAAGATATGGGGTAAAATAGGATGTTGACGTTTCCCGGTCGTCGTGCCGGGAACACTTTTTTACGGGACGCTGCGAATTCACTAGAAGGAATGAGGAAACCCATGGCAACGAAAAAGCCCGCCTACGGCAACGACAGCATCACCTCCCTGAAAGGGGCCGACCGTGTGCGCAAGCGCCCGGGTGTTATCTTCGGATCTGACGGTCTGGAGGGCTGCGAGCACGCTGTGTTCGAGATTCTGTCCAACTCCATCGATGAGGCCCGGGAGGGCTACGGCAGCCGCATCGTGACCACCCGGTACGAGGACGGCTCCATCGAGGTGCAGGACTTCGGCCGCGGGATGCCGGTGGACTACAACCAGAAGGAGCAGCGGTTCAACTGGGAGCTGATTTTCTGCGAGCTGTACGCCGGCGGCAAATACAACACCAACGAGGCGGAAAGCTATGAGTTTTCCCTGGGCCTCAATGGTCTGGGCGCCTGCGCCACTCAGTATTCCTCCGAATACATGGACGTGGAGGTGCGCCGGGACGGGTATAAATACACCCTGCATTTCGAGCGGGGCGAGAACGTGGGCGGCCTGCAAAAGGAGCCGTACGCCAAGCGGGACACCGGCACCGTCATCCGCTGGAAGCCAGATTTGCAGGTGTTCACCGATATCGCGGTGCCGGTCGAGTATTTCCGGGATACTCTGCGCCGGCAGGCTATCGTCAACCAGGGCCTGGTGTTCGTTCTCCGGTCGCAGAACGGCCGCGGCTTCGACACCGAGGAGTTCGTCTATGAAAACGGCATCGCCGACTATGTGCGGGAACTGACGGGCGAGGAGACCCTCACCGACGTGCAGGTCTGGTCGGCGGAGCGCCGTGGCCGCGACCGGGCGGACAAGCCGGAGTACAAGGTCAAGCTGAACGTGGCCCTCTGCTTCTCCAACAAGCACAACCTACTGGAATACTACCACAATTCCAGCTGGCTCGAGCATGGCGGCGCACCTGAAAAGGCGGTGCGTTCCGCCTTCGTTTCCCAGGTGGACGCCTATCTCAAGCAGAATGGCCGGTACCTGAAGAACGAGAGCAAAATCAGCTTTCAGGACATCCAGGACTGCTTGGTGCTGGTTTCCTCCTCCTTCTCGACCCAGACCTCCTATGAGAACCAGACCAAGAAGGCCATCACCAACAAGTTCATCCAGGAGGCCATGGCCGATTTCCTGCGGCACAACCTGGAGGTGTATTTCCTGGAAAATAAGGCCGAGGCGGACAAGCTGGCCGAGCAGGTGCTCATCAACAAGCGCAGCCGGGAGAAGGCGGAAACCACCCGCCTGAACCTGAAGAAAACCCTGCAGAGCGGTAACGACCTGACCTCCCGGGTGCAGAGCTTCGTGGACTGCCGCAGCCGGAATGTGGAGGAGCGGGAGCTGTTCATCGTGGAGGGGAAGTCCGCCATGGGCTCCTGCGTCCAGGCCCGTAACCCTGATTTCCAGGCCATCATCCCCGTGAGGGGCAAAACGCTCAACTGCCTGAAAGCGGAGTACGATAAGATTTTCAAGAACGAGATCATCACCGACCTGCTCAAGGTCATGGGCTGCGGCGTGGAGGTCAAGAGCAAGGCCAACAAGGATCTGGCCACCTTCGATTTGAGCCTTCTGCGGTTCAACAAGGTCATCATCTGCACCGATGCCGACGTGGACGGCTTCCAGATCCGCACCCTTATCCTCACCATGCTCTACCGCCTGACCCCCACCCTCATTGAGAAGGGCCGGGTCTTCATCGCCGAAACCCCCTTGTATGAAATCACCTGCAAGGACGATACCTACTTCGCTTACGACGACCGGGAGAAGACGGAGGTCCTCGCCGGACTGGAAGGGAAGAAGTACACCATCCAGCGCTCCAAGGGCCTGGGCGAGAACGATCCCGATATGATGTCCCTGACCACCATGAATCCCGCCACCCGCCGCCTGGTGCAGGTCACTCCCGCCGACGCGGAGGATACGGCGCGCATGTTCGACATTCTGCTGGGGGACAACCTCAGCGGCCGGAAGGACTTCATCGCCGAGCGTGGCAGTCTCTATCTCGAGATGGTGGATGTCAGCTGACAACTGAAATGCATAGCGTTTCAGTTGTCGCTGCTCGCTTCAGCATTCCCGAAGAATTCCCGATGCCGGGAATTCTTCCCGAGAGAAAACGCATAGCGTTTCAGTTGCCTTGGAAAAAGCCCTTGCGGGCCAAAGCGGAGCGAATGTTAGCTGCATAGAAGAAGGAAGGATCACATGGCGAAAAAAATCCGAAAAACGCCGGTCATCGACAAGCTGCCGGATAACGCCCATATCGTGGGAGCGGGTCTGGTGGAGAACCAGAAGATCACCGATACGCTGGAGACCAACTACATGCCCTACGCCATGAGCGTGATCATGTCCCGCGCTATCCCGGAAATCGACGGGTTTAAGCCCTCCCATCGCAAGCTGCTGTACACCATGTATAAGATGGGGCTGCTGGGCTCCGGCCGCACCAAGTCGGCCAATATCGTCGGCTCCACCATGAAGCTCAATCCCCACGGCGACGCCGCTATTTACGAGACCATGGTGCGCCTGTCCGCCGGATATCAGGCCCTGCTGCATCCCTTTGTGGATTCCAAGGGCAACTTCGGCCGGTTCTATTCCTCCGACATGGAATACGCCGCCTCCCGGTACACCGAGGCCAAGCTAGCCCCCATCGCGGCCGAGCTGTTCCGCGACATCGACAAGGACACCGTGGACTTCGTGGACAACTACGACGCCACCATGAAGGAGCCCACCCTTCTGCCCGTCGGCTTTCCCACCGTGCTGGTCAACAACAACATGGGCATCGCCGTGGGCATGGCCAGCAACATCTGCTCCTTCAACTTAAGCGAGGTGTGCGAGACCACCATCGCCCTGATGAAGGATCCGCAGCACGACCTCACCGCCACCCTGAAAGCCCCGGATTTCCCCGGCGGCGGCCTGGTGGTCTACCGGCGGGAGGAACTGGAGAAAATCTACGAAACCGGTCGGGGCAGCGTGAAAATCCGCAGCGTCTATACCTACGACAAGGCCGCCAACTGCATTGACGTCACCGAAATTCCCTTTACCACCACCGTGGAGGCCATCATCGCCAAGCTGGCGGATCTGGTCAAAAGCGGCCGGGTGCGGGAAATCGCTGACGTGCGCAACGAAATCGGCCTGGACGGCCTGAAAATCACCATTGACCTCAAGCGGGGCGTCGACCCGGACAAGCTGATGAACCGGCTGTTCGCCATGTCCCCGCTGGAGGATTCCTTCTCCTGCAATTTCAACCTGCTCATCGCCGGCGTGCCCCAGGTGCTGGGCGTGCGCCGGATCCTGGAGGAGTGGATCGCCTTCCGCACCGAATGCGTGCGCCGGCGGGTGTATTTCGACCTGCAAAAAGCCAAGGACAAGCTCCACCTGCTCCGGGGGCTGGAGAAAATCCTGCTGGACATCGACAAGGCTATCCGCATCGTCCGGGAAACCGACGAGGAGGCCGAGGTGGTGCCCAACCTGATGATCGGCTTCGGCATCGATGAAATTCAGGCCGAATACGTGGCCGAAATCAAGCTGCGTCACCTTAACCGGGAATATATTCTCAAGCGCACCGAAGAGATCGACAAGCTGCGCCAGGCCATCGAGGAGATGGAGGCCGTCCTCGGCAGCGCCGCCAAGGTGCGGGCCATCATCGTCAGTGAGCTGCGGGAGATCAGCAAAAAGTACGGCCAGCCCCGCAAGACCCGCCTGCTCTACGCCGCAGATATCGAGGAGGCCGCCGCCGACGTGGAGGAGGAGATCCCCGATTATCCCTGCACCCTCTTCTTCACCGCCGAGGGCTACTTCAAGAAAATCACCCCCGCCTCCCTGCGTATGAGCGGGGAGCATAAGCTCAAGGAGGGGGACGTCATCACCCAGACGGTGGAGACCACCAACAACCGGGATCTGCTCTTTTTCACCGACAAGGGCACGGTCTACAAGGCCAAGGCCGCCGACTTCTCCGACACCAAGGCCAGTGTTCTGGGCGATTACGTCGCCGCTAAGTTGGGCTTCGACGAGGGGGAGAGCGCCCGCTACATGGCCGTCACCGGGGACTATAGCGGCTATATGCTCTTCTTCTTCGAAAACGGCAAGGTCGCCAAGGTAGAGCTGTCCTCCTACGCCACCAAGACCAACCGCCGCAAGCTGGTGGGCGCCTATTCCGACAAGTCGCCCGTCGTGGCCATCGTCCAGGCGCCGGAGGATGGGGAGTTCATGCTCACCGCCACCTCCGGGCGGATGCTGCTGGTGCATACCGGCGCCATCGCGGCCAAGGCCACCCGCAACACCATCGGCGTGCAGGTCATGACCCTCAAGGGCCGCCACCTGCTGCAAAAGGTAGAGCCCTTTACAGAGGGGATGGTCACCAAATCCAACCGCTACCGCACCAAAACCATCCCCGCCGCCGGCGCCCTGCCTCTGGCCGAGGATATCGGAGAGCAGTTGACGCTCGATTAAAGGCCGATGGCTTTACACGTGCGAAAGAAAACTTTTTCATATTTCGCACGGAAAAATGCATAGGATTCCGTTTTGCCGGGCATTCTACTGGTGGCGACGGATACAACCATTTTGCGTTTGCAGTAACCGCTGCCGGGAAAGTCCGCTATCGTTCGGTTCACTCCGTCCGGCAGCGGTCTTTTTCTTTACATATTACATAGCGGGGCAAAACCGGGACGGCGCTAATTTCCGTTTGCCGCTTGATTTTTGCCGGGATGTGTGCTAGTATACTAAGGACTGGAATTGATATACTATTTGGAGGGACAAGTAACATGAGCGTTTGGGAGATCATCATCGGCAGTGTGCTGATCGTGTTTTCGCTGCTGATTATTGCGGTGGTGCTGCTGCAGGAGGGCCGTCAGGCGAACCTGGGAGCCATTGCCGGCGCTGCCGACTCCTTTATGGAAAAAGGGAAGGCCCGCACCATGGACGCGCTGCTGGCCAAGTGGACGAAGGTCATCGCCATTACGTTTTTCGTTCTGGTGTTCGCCGGTATGCTGGTGACCAAGTTCTTATCCTAGGTAAGCGATTACGCCCTGCCCGGTTACGGTGCAGGGCGCTTTTTTTCACGCATCCCGCCCGGACGGCTGAAAGGATTGATAGAACTATGACGGCAAAGGATATGAGAGACAGGGTGATCCGCCATTTTCGGCGGGCGAAAAAGCCCCTGAGCGCGGAGATGCTCGCTTCCCTGATGCGGCTGAAAAAATCGGAGCGTCCCCGCCTGCTGCTGACCTTGCAGCAGATGGAACGGGACGGGGAGCTGACCCAGAGCAAAAAGGGCCGGTACACCCTGGCCGACACGGCGGGCAGCGTACGGGGCCGGATACTGTCCCTCAACAAAGGCTTCGGCTTCGCCCGCCTGGAGGAAACGGGGGAGGACTGCTTCATCGCCGGACGCTACCTGGGTGACGCCCTGCCTGGAGACACAGTGGCTATCCGGATCGGCGCGCCCGATTCCCGCGGTACCCAGGGCGCGGTCGTCAAGGTGCTGGAGCCCGGCCCTCGCCTGTTCGCCGGCCGCCTGACGAGCGAGCGCGCGGATCGCTTCGCCGTGGAGCCGGACGGCGGCTTCCGCTACCCGCTGCCGGTGCGCCGATCCACCGTCGGCGGCGCCGTGCCGGGGGATAAGGTGCGCTTTGCCGTCAAGCGGAACAAGCAGGGGGACTGGACCGCCGGCATCCTGACCGTCTACGGTGCGGCGGACAGCGCCAAAAGCAGCGCCGACGCCATCATCGACAGCCGGGGCATCCCCTATGTCTTCCCGGAGGAGGTCTTCGCCCAGGCGGAGGCCCTCCGAAAAGCCGGCCTCTCCGCCAAAGAACTGGAGGGGCGGGAGGATCTGCGGGCCCTGCCGCTGTTCACCATCGACGGCCGGGACGCCAAGGATCTGGACGACGCCGTCTCTCTGGAGCGGACGGCGGATGGCTGGGTGCTGGGGGTACACATCGCGGACGTGTCCCACTACGTGCAGGCGGACACCCCCCTGGACGTGGAGGCGCGCCAGCGCGGCACGTCGGTCTATTTTGCCGATCGGGTCATCCCCATGCTGCCCGAGGCGCTGAGCAACGGCGCCTGCTCCCTGAACGCCGGGGAGGACAAGCTGGCCTTCTCCGCCCTCATGACCCTGGACGCCGCCGGCAGCTGCCAAAGCCTCCGCCTGGTCAAATCGGTCATCGTCTCCAAGGTGCGGGGCGTGTACGACGAGGTGAACGCCCTGTTCGCCGGCACGGCGGACGAGGCGGTGCGGGCCAAATACGCGCCCGTCTGGCCTCAGCTCCAGGAGATGCGCCATCTGGCCGCCCTGCTGAAAAGGGCTGCCGAAAAGCGGGGCACCATGGATCTCATCAGCGTGGAAACCCGGTTCGTCCTGGACGAGGAAGGCAAGCCCGCCGCCCTGCTGCCCCGCCAAAGCGGGGAGGCCGAGGGGATGATCGAGCAGTTCATGATCGCCGCCAACGTGGCCGTGGCCGCCCTGGCCCGCCGCAAAAAGCTGCCCTTCATCTACCGGGTGCATGAACAGCCCAATCCCGAAAAGCTGGCCCTGCTTATGGAAACCACTCGGGCCCTGGGGCTGAAAACCCCGCTGCAAAGCGACGATTTACCCCAGATGGCCCTGAGGGAGCTGATGGAGGAGGCCCGGGACACCCCTTACGCCCGGCTGGTCAGCGAGCAGCTGCTGCGCTCCATGGCCAAGGCGCAGTACAGCGACAACCCGCTGGGTCACTACGGCCTGGCCCTCCAGGATTACTGCCATTTCACCTCACCCATCCGGCGGTATCCGGATCTGGCCATCCACCGGATTCTGAGCGATCATCTGGCCCATACCCCCAAGGCGGCCCTGTACGACCGGTACGGCGCTTTTGTTCGGGCGGCGGCTGCGTCCTCCTCCGAGTGCGAGGTGCGGGCCATGACCGCTGAGCGGGACTGCGAGGCCTGCTACAAGGCGGAATATATGCTGGGCTTCCTCGGGCAGACCTTCCCCGGCGTCATCGTCTCCGCCTCCGACTTCGGCCTGTATGTGGAGCTGGAGAACACCGTCACCGGCCTGCTGCGCCTGGAGCACCTGCCGGAGGAGGAGCTGCGCTTCAACGGCGTGGCCTCCCTGACCGATCCCCTGGGCCGTCCCCGCTACACCGTGGGGCAGTCCATCGAGATCCGGGTGGCGGCCTGCGACGTGTCCATGGGCCGGGTGAGCTTCACCCTCCCGCCGTCCGCCGATTAATTTATCGCCGCGCTCCCGCCGATGATTAACGCGTCATATCCTGCCCATACTCTGCATAAGAATAGAAACGAAGGGCAGGATATTGGCGATGGAGAGTGTTCTGAAGCGGGCGATTTTGCGCGGCGAACAACAGCAGGAGTGCGATGTGCTGCAGGCCATCCGCGAGGTGTGCAGCCAGCTGGACAGCGTACAGGCGCGTTTTGAGATGGAGAGCGACAGCGATTTGATCGACGCCTGCATCTACGAGATGGAAGCCCTGCGCGCCCGGTACCGGTTTTTGCTTCGGCAGGCCAAGCAGGAGGGGCTCACCGCCTGCGCCAACACACCGCTGTGGGATAACAAAGCCTAAACGGCCTCGCGTCCCCTGACCTTCTGATTTTATGGGCCCGAAACGGACAGGTTTCCGCCGGGCGGGAAAGGCTGAGAAGGTCATGAGTCTGGGCATGTGGATCGCTGTGGGGATTGTGGGGAGCGCCGTCGCGCTGGCGGTAATCATCGCGCTGTTCCGATCGGGGAAGCCGATACGGGGCCTGGTGGGCACGGGCGCCCAGGGGATATGCGCCTTGGCGGCCGTCAACGTGGCGGGCGCGTTCACCGGCGTGTCCCTGGGGCTGAATCTCCTGTCGGGGCTGAGCTGCGTGGTGCTGGGCATCCCCGGCGTGGTGACGCTGCTGTTTTTAAAGCTGATATTCAACGGATAACCAAAAAGCGGAGGAGCCGAATCGGCTCCTCCGCTTTTTTCTTATGCCCGGGCCGTTCCGGCCTATTTCAGCCGGATGGCGATTTCCGTGTCCGCCCGCCGCATCCCCGCGTCCCCGGTCAGAATGGCCAGCAGGCTGCGGTAGAGCAGGGTGGGATCGTCCAGAAAATTCTCCCGGATAAGCCCCGCCTGCATGTCGTCCGCCACCCGCAGGGAAACGGACATGAGGGGAGAGGCGCTGTCCTGGATGGTGCAGGTCACCCGGTAGCCGTGATCCAGCTTTTCCAGCTCCACCGTGTTCTCCTGCTCCCGCCGGATGCGGGTCAGCAGCTGCAGCGCCGCCTTGACCGACCGCTCCCGCAGGGTGTAGGGGATCATCCCCGCCAGGGTGTCGCCCACCTGCCGCCCCGTTTCGGTCAGGGAGATGCGGCCCTCCTCCTCGGTCAGGTGCCCCTGCCGGGCCAGCTCGTCCACGGCGGCGGCGGTCTCGAAGAAATTGGCCATGCCGTTGCCCGCAATCAGCTCGGTCACCATCTGGCGATCCATGGGCTCGCCCACCCCGAGCAGCATATAGCAGATCAGTATTTTGATTTCCTGCGACGTATATAAGCCGCCGGGCTCCACCCCGGCGGAAAAAGCATCCTGAATCGGCATCGTTGATGACTCCTATTATATAAAAACTCAGTATTACTGTATCACAATCCCGCCCGAAAGGGAAGTGGAATTTTACACAAGAAACAGCCGGCGGCTTCTCCGGATCTTTTTCTCGGGAAAAATGGCGGTTTTTCTTGACAATCCGGCGGAAAACGAGTAGATTTTTAATGATATGTGCGAAATTTTGCCACCCACGTTCTCGCGGCAGAGAACGGCGGGAGGGGCTTTCGCGCGCAATGAAGGAGGGAACCCAACCATGAACGTTTTTTCCAGGGTGAACCAGGCGCTGTTTCCCGGCGCCAAGGAGTACCCCAAGGTCGGCGCGGGCAAAATGGCGCTGCTCGGCCTGCAGCACGCCTTTGCCATGTCCTGCGCCACCATCCTGGTGCCGCTGCTGACCGGGCTGGACGTGGGCGTGGCCTTGTTCGCCGCCGGTGTCGGCACCTTGATTTTCCACCTGTGCACCCGCGGCAAGATGCCCACCTTCCTGGGCAGCTCCTTCGCCTTCATCGCCGCCCTGCAGGCGGTTATCGGCGGCGACAAGGCCAACATTCCCAAGGCCATGGGCGGCATCATCGTGGCCGGCCTGTTCTATGTGGTGCTGGCCCTGCTCATCCGGCTCTTCGGAAGCAAATTTATGGACAAGCTCTTCCCCCCGGTGGTGCGGGGCGTGGGCATCGCCATCATCGGCCTGAACCTCGCGAGCGCCGCCATCAATAACATCCAAGGCAACGGCGTTACGCTGTTCACCCCCGCGTATTATTGGAGCTGGGGCATCGCCATCGCGGTCTGCCTGACCGCCATCATCCTGTCCAGCTACGGCAAGGGCATGGTCAAGATGTCCTCCATCGTCATCGCCCTGGCTGCCGGCTATGTCCTGACCCTGATTCTGACCAAGACCGGCCTGGCCCCGGCCGCGCTGATGGATATGGGGAAAATCGCCAATCACGGCTGGGTCGAAATCCCCAACTTCGTTCTGCCCCAGTTTGACCTGAAGGCCATCGGCATGATCGCCCCCATCGCCATCGTCACCTGCGTGGAGCACGTGGGCGACGTGTACGCCAACGGCTCGGTGGTGGGCAAGGACTTCACCAAGGATCCCGGTCTGCACCGCACCATGCTGGGCGACGGCCTGGCCACCATGGCCGCCGGCCTGTTCGGCGGCCCGGCCAACACCACCTATTCGGAGAACACCGCCGTCCTCGCCGCCACCGGCAACTACAACCCCGCTTCCCTGCGGCTGGCGGCCCTCATCGCCATCGTCATCAGCTTCTTCGGCAAGGCCATCGGCGTGGTGGAAACCGTGCCCGCCTGCGTGCTCGGCGGCGCCTGCATTGTGCTGTATGGCATGATCTCCTCCGTGGGCCTGCGCACCCTGGTGGAGAATCACGTGGACTTCACCAAAAACCGCAATCTCTGCATCGCGGCGGTGATGCTGGTGCTGGCCATCGGCGGCGCCGTCATCGGCGGCCCGGCCTTCAGCGTCTCGGGCATCGGCCTGGGCATCCTGGCGGGCATCCTGCTCAACCTGGTGCTGCCCGAAGCCAAGAAGGAGGACGCCGGCCTGGTGTCCCACTATCTCAAGGAAGACGAAATCGACGAGGAGCGCGACTAAACCCCCGACGCTTCCGCCATACCGCCCGGTGCCGCCTTCGCGCGGCGCCGGGCCGCTTTATACACACGTGAAAGGATGTGGCTTCTCATGGCCATCGAAAAAGTCAAGGAATACCTCAAGGCCTTTGGCCGGGACGGGGACGTGCAGGAGTTTGACGTGTCCAGCGCCACCGTGGAACTGGCCGCCGCGGCCCTGCGCACCGACCCGGCCCGCATCGCCAAAACCATCTCCCTGTATGGCGACGACGGCTGCCTGCTGATCCTCGCTGCCGGGGACGTGAAAATCGACAACGCCAAATTCAAGGCCCAGTTCGGCAGAAAGGCCAAAATGCTGGCCCCCGAGGATGTGGAGCCCCTGACCGGCCACGCCCCCGGCGGGGTCTGCCCCTTCGCCAATCCCGCGGGCGCCCGGGTATACCTGGATATCTCTCTGCGGCGCTTCGACGCGGTCTATCCGGCCTGCGGCAGCGCCAACTCCGCCATCCGCCTGACCTGCGAGGAGCTGGAAAAGCTGTCGAATTCCCAGGGCTGGATCGACGTCTGCAAGCCGAAAGAGCCGGTGAGTGCCGGTTGAAACAGCGGCTGCTTGGTTTTGTAAAACAGGAGCCGGTGCTCCTGGCCTCGGTGCTCCTCGCGCTGGTTTCCGCGTGCTTTGCGCCCCCTTCGGCGGCGTATCTTCAGTATATCGATTTTCGCACCCTTGGCATCCTGTTCTGCCTGATGGCGGCGGTGGCCGGCCTGTCGGGGGCGGGGGTGTTCGTGGTGGTCGCCCGCCGGCTTTCCGCCCGGGCCCGCCACGTCAAGTCCCTGTCTCTGTTTCTGACCCTGCTCTGCTTTTTGTCCGCCATGCTGATCACCAACGACGTGGCCCTCATCACCTTCGTGCCCCTGACCCTGCTGCTGTTGGAGGGGCTGGAGCAGCGGCACCGGATCTTTGTGGTGGTCATGGAAACGGTGGCCGCCAATCTCGGCAGCATGCTTACCCCGGTGGGCAACCCGCAGAACCTGTATCTCTACGCCCGCTATGGGATCGGTGCCGGCGAGTTTTTCGCCGTGACCGCCCCGGTGTGGGCCGCGGGCCTTCTGCTGACGGTGCTGGCCGTGGGCCTGTCCCGTCTGCCGCGCACCCCGGTGCCTTATCTGCCTGCGTCCGGCCCTATCTCCCGGCGCACCGCCCTGTTTTACGGCGCGGTGTTTCTGCTCAGCCTCTTGGCCGTGTTCCGCCTGCTTCCCTGGTGGCTGGTGCTGGGGGCGACCGTCGCCGCCGTGGCCGTCGCGGATCGCCGCCTGTTCCGCTCGATCGATTACAGCCTGTTCGCCACCTTCGTTTTCTTTTTCATCCTGGTGGGCAACCTTGGCTCCCTGCCCGTCGTCCGGGACATCCTGTCCCGCCTGCTGGTGGGCCGGGAACTGCCGGTTTCCATCCTGGCCAGCCAGGCAGTCAGCAACGTCCCCGCCGCTCTGCTGCTCTCCGGCTTCACCGAAAATTGGAAGCCCCTGCTCGTCGGGGTCAATATCGGCGGCCTGGGCACCCTGGTGGCCTCCATGGCCAGCCTCATTTCCCTGCGCCTGTACGCCCGCGCCCCGGGCGCGCGCGGCGGACGCTATTTTCTGGTGTTCACCGCCGTTAACGCGGTCTTTCTCCTGGTGCTGGGCGGCGGGGCTCTTCTGCTGCTGTAGCGTTTCCAGCAAGGCGGGCTTGTCCTGCCCGCGGCCGTATGGTACAATAGAAGCAAGCTCTTGCTTGGCCTACATGGAATTTCAAGGAACGGAAGGTTGAACCTATGACGAATATCCGGTGTCTGCGCCTGCACATGGCGGCGCTGTGCCTTTTGCTCGCGAGCCTGCTGGCCGCCGCGCTGGCTGGCTGCCATCAGCCCGCCGCTACCTCGAGCGACGGGGGAGAGAGCCTGGGCCTCATCAGCGTGCCTCCGCTGCTTTCGGTGGATATGGCCACGCTGCTGACGGCGCAGCAGGTTTCCGACGCCCTGGCGACGGAAGTAACCGGCCCCCAGATTTACGAGGAGGTCACGGCCCATTTCGAGTCGGAAGACGCTCTGACCACCGCCGACATCACCCTTAACGAGGTGACCCGGGAGGTCTTCGACGTCCAATTGGCCGTCATCCGGGAAACCTATACCGACCTGGAAGAAGCGCCCAACCTGGCGGACGCCGCCTTCTGGAGCCAGGAGAACAAGGAACTGATCCTTTACGGGAAGGGGTATATGGCGAGCATTGTGGTGGATATCCACGGCGTAAGCGAGGACAACGCCAACCTCCTGGGGGCCCGGCAGCTGGCCTCCCTCGTGCTGGATAAGCTATAAGAAAAAACGGGCCGTTTCGGCCCGTTTTTTTCAGGCTGTCAAAGAAGTACCCGGAGGGAAGGGGAGGTGTGGAGGGGGAACCTGTGCTAAAAAGAAAGTGACTATAATAGCCGGAAATCGGGATAAACAAATAACAGCTATCACATTACAGGAAGCGCCGTCCGAGTAAAACTACGGACGGCGTTTTCCGTTGTGAAGCGGAAGGGAGGAAGTTTCCCATCGGAGCCAAGCCGAAAGGTTTGGCTCTTTTTTTATGTCAACACGAAGGAGGAACAACGTATGGCAGATGAACCGAAGAAAACAACACCGGAGGAAAAAGAAAAGAATGCCCCGCCCATTCCCGGCAAATCAGTAGAGCCGCCTGCGCCGGAGCCGAAGGCTGTAGCCCCGGTGTCGGAGCCCGTAAAAAAGGCTCCCGAGAAAGGCGCTCCCCCCGTCACAGATGAAAAGGCCAAGCCAGTAGTCAAGGATGAAAAATCCCGTCCCGGCAATGTAATTGAAATTACCGGGGCCATGATTGACAAGCTCGCAGCGGAAAAGGTGGCGAAGGGAGCTGCAAAGCAGCCGGGGCAGGCTCGACCAACCATGTTGACCCCGGAGCCGAAAAAGCCAGTGGCGAAGCCGGACACTTCCAAAAAAGCCCCTGAAAAGGTGCTCCCAGCAGCCTCCGATGTCAGCCTGGCAGAAAAGAAGAAAAAGCTGGAACAGGAGCTGCGTGAAAAATACGGTATTCCCAAATCGGATAAGCCGGTGAAGCCGTGGGTGGCCCCGGAGGTTGAGCAGGTGGTGCGCATCCCTCATGAGAAACTGCACCCGTTTAAGGATCACCCCTTCAACGTAGATAAAACCACGGCAAAATTCAAGGCTTTTGTCGCCAGTATCCGGGCGCATGGAGTGACGCAGCCTGTCATCGTCCGTCCCAACGGCAAGGACGGTTATGAAATCGTATCCGGCCATCGCCGTGATGCAGGCGGTATCGAGGCTGAAATCCCCTATACGCCGTGTATCATCCGTGAGCTGAATGACGATCAGGCCATTCAGCAGATGGTTGAGGATAACGTCAATAACCGGGAAATTACGGTTATGGAGCTGGCTCGGGCGTTAAAAAAGCAGCTGGATTCTATTAAACACCAAGGGGCACGTCAGGCATTGGACGGTAAGGATTTCACCGCCGACATTGACAAACGCTCGAATGAAATTGTCGCAGAACGTAACGGCATGAGCGTCAAGCAGGTGCAGCGTCACATTGCCCTGACATCGCTCATCAAGCCCATACAGGAGCTGGTGGACGGAAAAATGACAGACGACGGTAAAGCCCTCAAGATTTCCTTTACCCCCGCTGTGGAGCTTTCCTACATCCGCCCTAAAAATCAGGAATATATCGCCGTTGCCATCGAGGGTCAACAGTCAACGCCGTCGTTGGCACAGGCCCAGCGGATGCGGGAACTGGACAAAAAGGGACTTTTGAACGGCGATATGATCGACGGCATCATGCTGGAAGAAAAAAAGGAGGTTGACAGGGTGATTATTTCAGGTGCGGAGCTGGACAAATATTTTGGAAAAGACAAGACCCCGAAGGAAATGAAGGAGCAGATCATCAAGCTGCTGGATGACTGGAAGGGACAGCAGAAGGAGCAGACCCGACCGGAAAAGGCAGCTGCCAAGGAAAAGTAAGGCTTCGGACCAAGTTGGCCCGAAGTGAAAGCCTGCGGGGCTCTGCCCCGTACCCCGAAGCTCAAAGGATATTCCCCGTCGCCGGATTTCCTATAGCGCAGCAGGAGAAGGCCGTCAAGGGCTTGCCGCCGCAGGCGGTGGAAGCCATAGGCTCCACCCTTTGACCGCCTTCCCCGGCTGTGCTTCAAGGCGGCGAGCGACGGGGATATTCCCTTGAGCCGTTTCCCCGCCCAAGTCCGGGCGGGGACGGAAGGGGTGGGCTGTCGTACCCTTAAAAAATACAGATGTGAAAGGAGCACACATATTATGAAACGACCATTGGCCTACATCACCGCCGCATGGAGCGGCGACAAGGAGGCTGATCGAAAACGGGCTGCCGGATATTGCCGGACAGTCTATGAAGCCGGTTTCTCACCGATTTGCCCCCTGTTGTATCTTCCGCTGTATATCAATGACGCCATTCCGCAGGAGCATAAGGACGGGATTGATATGCGCCGGGATTTACTCCGGCGATCCCATGTGCTGGTGGTATGCGGCGGGGCTGCGGATGAAGATGTGAAAAACGACATTGCCGTAGCCCAGCGTTTGGGGATTACCGCCACCACATTGACCGGCATCGTCACCGTTAAGCAGCAGGGCCGGGAATCCCATGCTTAAAGCGTATATAACAAATCTCGGCAAATACAACGAGGGCGAGCTGGTAGGTGAATATTTGGCGTTTCCCGCTACCACGGAGGAGGTGCAGGCTTTACTGGCCCGGATCGGTGTGGATGGAAAGCGGTATGAAGAACTCTTTATTACCGACTATGAATCCGACATTGCCGGTCTTACCGAAAATTTAGGCGAGTATGAAAGCATCGACGAACTCAATTATCTGGCTGCCCTGCTGGAAGAACTGGATGACCGGGGCGAGCTGTCCAAGTTTGAAGCGGCGTTGGAGCTGGGCGATTACTGCGGAAGTGTGCAGGAGCTTATCAATCTGACGCAAAATCTCGACGATTATGACTTCTATCCCGATATTGCGGACGAGGAGGATTTAGGCCGGTACTATGTGGACGATTTGGATGCCTTGCAAATTCCTGAAAGCATCGAGTATGAAGCCTACGGGAGAGATATTGTTCTGAACAGCAGCTGCACCTTTGCCAGCAGCGGCTTCATTACAAACGATGGTGGGCGCTTCATTGAGTATTACGCCGGAATCGATGAAATTCCAGACGAATACCGTGTGTTTGCGTATCCCGAAAGGAAGGAGGAACGCTCCATACTGAAAGCTCTGAAACAATACCGGGAGGCTCCAGCCGCTGAACAAGGAGACAGAGATATAGCGATGGACTCCCACACCGAGCGATAGACCATAGCCTCGGGCCAACTTGGCCCGAAGTGAAAGGGTGAACTTTTACTATGCAGGATGAAGTAAACGAGCGCACTGTGGCCTTGTCAATCAAAACCGCTAAGCTCACTGGCCGGGTACTGGCCGATACCTTTTCCAAGTGCCTGGCGATGTGGAAGAAGCAGCGGCAGGCGGCGCTGGCCCCGCACGGCAGACAGACCGTCCGGCAGCTTATGGGGCATGGCGGCTCCACCAACAGTATCCCGTTGAAGGGAGATGCCGGGCAGTTCGACCGGATCGCCCGGAAATGGGGCGTGGATTACGCCTTTCATAAGGTCGGTACAAAGGACTATCTGTTATTTTTCAAAGCGGGACAGGCCGACGCCATCACGGCAGCCTTTTCCGAATACACCAGGCGGGTAATGGCAAAAGAGCAGGACAAGCCCTCTCTCCTTCGCCAGCTGCGGAAATTCAGAGAGTTCGTCCAGAACCGGAGCCCGGAGCGCAAGCGGACAAGAGAGGCGGTGAAGGAAGAACGATAAACGGCCATAGCAAAAAACTGCTGTCCCTCCTCCCGTACCTGTTTGTCTTTTGGGGCTTTGCGCAGCTGGGTGAAGCCTACCGCCTTGCGTCAGGGACGGATTTTGCCCATAAGCTCATAGGAATACCGGCAGCTGTCGGCCCGGCATTTGGAACCATCCTGCCGACAGCCCTTTTCGATTGGCTGGTGGGACTGGCCGGGGCGGCGGCGATCCGGCTGACCGTGTATATCAAGGGAAAGAACGCCAAAAAGTTCCGGCGGGATGAGGAATACGGATCGGCCCGGTGGGGTACACCCGCCGACATCAAACCCTTCATTGATCCGAAGTTCGAGAATAACATCATTCTCACCGCCACCGAATTTCTCACCACCAACACCCGGCCAAGCAATCCCGCCAACGCCCGGACGCTCAACTGCTGTGTGATCGGCTCGTCAGGCTCCGGGAAAACCCGGTTCTGGCTGATCCCGCAGTTGCTCCAAGCCCATTCCTCTTATGTATGTGTTGATCCCAAGGGTGGGGTACTGTCGCAGGTGGGGCATTTTCTTCAGCGGCGGGAATACAAAATCAAGGTGTTCAACACCATTGATTTTTCCCGCAGTATGCACTATAACCCGCTGGCATATGCGCGACACGAGGTCGCGTAATTAAACTGTTCGGCGCTGACCGAACCTGTTA
>ERZ506979.491-NODE-491-length-24882-cov-22.510372_pt1 | contig 24882 bp, 34 predicted proteins | sample MGYA00512887_ERZ506979 | MGnify/ENA metagenome assembly ERZ506979 | reverse complement strand
GTCTGGTGTTCTTCTTCGTCCTCTGTCTGGTGTTCTTCTTCGTCCTCTGTCTGGTCCATGTATATTTCTAATAAGCGTATAGTTTTTTGTACTAACTCCTTGTTTAAGTCCTCTATGTAATACCATTCAATGCTTAATTCGTTATAAAGTTTTTTGTAATCATCATTGTTCATATTTCATACTCCTTTTTGTATTTGGACATCCAAATACGTTGCTTGTTACCGTTGTGTATGATCTCATTTCTTTTTTATTTTTGTTTTCACCGACCATTTTCTTATATTCGGCCTAACCTTAACAATTCTTAACATTTGTTAGCTTTTTTTGTACATACATTGCCCATGCTTGTTACACCCCATGAATTAAAAAGCGTGGTGATTGAGCCACGCTTATTTTAGAAACTATACACTAGCTTTATTTTCTTGGTAATAAATACCTTTATTTTTGTTATCAAAAACAAAAGCATCATATACAACTCGGCCTTGTACCAAAGTACCACTAATAAATGGTGGGTTATCAAATGTATCATATTCACTCAATTTTACTGGTGCAATTGTTGCGCTTGGGTGTGCAACCATAAAGCCAAAGTTTTTTGGTAAACGAATCTTAGGTACTTTTACTACTTTCATTCCGTCAACCATTGCAATAACACCTTTTAAACGCATATCTTCACCAATATCCGTATTTAAAATAATATCATTGCTTTGTTTCATTAAACGATATACTTCTGGACATACAACTAAAATACGTTGTGTTTCTGGAATTTCGCTATCGTCTAGTGTTTCACTGGCTTTTGCAATTTCTTCAAAAATATTTTCTTTTGTTAGTGTTACTGCCGTTGGAACTGTTCCAGCTCCAGATACCATAACACCATACACATATGTGTCAATCTCTGGAATAATTACCTCTCTTTGTTGTCTAGCAAGTGCTGTTGCTCCGTTTAATTGGTTGGCTGTTTCGTCGTTATCTAAATGATCAATAGCGAATGTGAATGATCTATCTTTTTTCAACATCATTTCTTCTGTTGTTGCATCCAACTTTTGAATTTCACCAAAACGTGAAATTGTAGTGCCTTCGGCATTGCGATCATAGTCACCCATACTTGCTGTACTGATTTTATAAGCCTTTACAGTATGTGCTCCTGTAAAATTAAAATCATTGTTTGTTAACAATGGTAGTTTACTCTCATTTTTAAACATTTCATCAACATAAGGTTGATATTTTGTTACTAATTCAATTGACATAATTTAAATTAAACCTTCTTTCTTATTTTCGTGGTTTGAAGGCTTCAGCTATTGGATCGTGTTCTTTTGAGGTTGCTGAACTATGAGCCATACCAGTACTAAATGGAGTTTTCGGTATACTAGCCTTATACTTTTCAAAAATGCCTTTTAAATTGTTATAGCTCTTTTCAATGCTCTCATCATTTGAATAATCAATATAATCAACTAAATCGGACGGTAGTCCATCACCTTTTAATTTATCTTTAACATCTGCCTTCATTTCTCTTAGATGTAAATTCTTTTCTCTAACTTCTAGATCATGAATTTTACTCATTTCTTCCTGGCTTGTTTCTTCGTTTGATCCAGGATTGTTTTTTTCAAAATTCTTTTTTTGTTTTGCTAAACGCTTTTGAACAATTTCATTTACTTCATCTACTGTGAATGTGCGATCAGTGCTAGAAGTATTTGTGTTTTGCTCATTTTTTTTGCTTTCCTCTGTTGTGTTTTGAGTGTTTAGAGTTTCCACTTGTTCCATGTTTTCCATGTTTATTTTCTCCTTTTCACAAAGTATTAAAATTTCGTGGTTTATTTTATAAAGCGCCAAACCACTAAGCGCAGAACCCTTGTGAGATACTTCTCACGTAAAGAACTGTAATTAGGATTGCTAGAAACGTAGAATTAAATCCTATATTCATTGACATATCTTCCAGGCACAAAAAAAGCGTTCAAAACCTTTTTATACCTGGTTTCAAACGCTCTAACTTGCTTTTATTTGATACAAAACAAAAGACAAACATAAAACTTACAATACATTTAAATGTATTGCTTTACTTTTCAAGATACACATTCATTTTACTAATTATGATTTTTTGTGTCAATGTCATTCAATGTGATATAAGCCCTTTTAAATGGCTTCTGTGGCTCTTCGATTATCTTTAATGTTTTTATATGCTTACGCAATAAATAACGAATTAGAGAAAGTTCCTGGGCTTTCTCATAACTGATTTTAATTTTTACCATAAAATAATCGCTCCATTCGTTCAAACTGCTTTCGTTTATATAACACGTTCTTTTTTATTTGACATTCTGAGCCACGCTTAAAACCTAACTTAAAAGCTATCACAATTAAGCTAATTGCGTGTATATTGCCGTCTGAACTTTCTTTCCTGGCCATTTCTTCGATTTTTGAAATTTCATCTACATAAAGGCTATATTCTTCTGGTATTTCCATACTCTTATTAATTTCATCTAACATTTTATTTTTTCCTCGTTCCCTACAAAAAGTTTGACTTATTTATATCGTCAAACTTCGTCATTTTTATTTCTGTTTCGCTTATCATAAAGGCGCAATTTTTCATCAACTTGTGTAAGGTTATCTTCAATTATTAAAACAACACCATACAACGCTGAGCCTAAACTTGGGTAATCTCTATCAACACCAGCGGATAATATACGCAAGTTTTCTTCCATGCAATGTAACAATAATAAGTTTTCTTCTACCTCAATATAAGCTTGAGAGTTATTGTTTTGTTCCATTTTTTATTCTCCTTTTAAAGTTCGTCATACTTCGTCATATTTTTAGCGGTACTCTTTATTTACCTGGATGTTCGCAGCATCCAGTTTTATTATTCAATTTATTTTAGATTAGCAGTATACTTTATGTTTTTTATTATTAATTATTGGTATAAATGTGGCTAAAGTTCTCCATTTTTGATTTTTTCCTGCAGCTGCGCTAATTCGCTTTGCAACTGCTCTTCTGACATCTGGACTGGTTTAGCATAGAATTTCTCATCCAGCTGGATTGCTCCGGTTCCTGGATTGTCTTTTTTGCGTTCTGCTTGATTCCACTTCTTCAAAAGTCCTTTCCAGTCATGAATGGGGTCTTTGCCCGTTTTCCATCCAGTGGATTCGTAGTGATTCCAGAATCTTTTAGCATCCACATTCAAGTTGTTTTCCTGGATATAGTCCACAATTTCCGAAATGGACGGTTTAACAAAATAATTATGCAAGTCACAACCATTCTTTTCTTGACTAGACTTGACTATACTATCCTTACCTAGACTATCCTTACCTAGACTATCCTGGGTATGACATTCGGTTGTCACTTGGTTGTCACTTGGTTGACACTTGGTTGACAAAGTATAAACATGATTATTAATGTCTAGTAAACTCTTTTCGTATTTATATCTTGTGCTCTGTTTTCTGTCTGGTCTGATCCAGTTGTTTATTTCCCAATCTGAAACTACTACAACACCACTTTCAAATGGTATTAAGTAGCCTTTTGCTATCAATAAATCGAAATCATCTTCATCACAATTTACTGTTTTAGTGATTCTTTTAGGTGATGAAACAAAACCTTCATCATCAGCTCTCATACCTAAATGGAAATATAAAGCCTGGGCACTTGAAGGCATATCGAGAAATTTGTCCGTGTCAACTACATCAAGGCTAAACATTCTCCTTCTTGCCATTACTGAATCCCTACCCCAATACGTTTATTAAAATATGATTTTAAAACCTTACCACGAATGGTAATAAAGCCTTGCTCCTTCAGCTCCTGGTTTAATTCTTTGATAATCAAATAAGATTTTGTTTCACTTACTCCACAAATAGCTTGCACTTGCTTAGCAGTGATATAATAATCTTGATCTGTATGAATTTCTTGTGATGTGGTAGTCCTTGTTAATTCTTTACAGATCTTTTTTAATTCTGTGACAATTTCAATTTCTGGCCTTGGCGCATTATCAAGCGTGTAACATACTCCATGTCTTGTGTAGTCTCTTACCTCAATGTGTTTAAATATGTTTTTACGCTCGCTTTCGCTTAGCTCGGCTATATACTCGTTGATATCATCTTTTGCGTTTAAAAGCATTTTACGAGCTTCTTGTGGTGTGCTTGGCTCAAATAACAAACTCATTTTAAAACTCCTTTCTTACTCTTTAATCATGTCTTTAAGTTCTAGATCCAACACTGAAACAATCTTTTTAGCAGTTTTCGTACTACATGATCCACCATTGTAAATTTTACTTAATGTAACACATGATACTCCAGAACGACTGGAAAGTACCATTTGAGTCCATCCACGCAATGCAATTTCTTTTTTTAACTTAATTTCATCTAATTTCATTTTGAAACTCCTTTCTAAAAATATAAGTAATACTTATATCTATCTCAATAATATCATCAGTAATATAAGTTGTAAAGATATTATATTAATAATATTAATATATTTTAAAGTTTTGATAGCTATATATTAGTTTATATGATATTTTATAAAAGAAAGGAGTTAACTGTATGAGTACTAAACCATTTGATAAACGTGTTCCAGAAACGTCTGAAATCATTAAGATGATACGTAAAGAGAATAAAATCACTCAAAAAGAATTAGCTAAAAGGTTAAATGTTTCTCAAAGTGCTGTAAGTCAATACGAAAGTGGACAAACTTCTTTGAATATGAAGCAACTCCAGGAAGTATTAGAAGCTATGGGTGAGTCTTTAGAAACTTATTTTTCTTTATGTTATGTAATTAGCATGAGTAAAAAAATACCACACGACGATTTAGATAACAGCCATTTAAAAGAATATTATTTTAAATGTAAAGATGCTTTTGAGCCATTACCTAAAACAGATAATCTAAACACTTTGGATAAAATCATTATAGACAAAGCTCAAAGCCTAAATGATCTAGGAAAGCAAAGAACGATTGACTATATGGACGATCTAAGCGAATCACAAAAATATAAAAAATAGGCTATTTTACTATCTTATGTGGGTTTGATAATAAAACAGTCTATTAGAGTTAAGCTAAAATTAAAAACCAGGTTTTACCCTGGCATTATTTTGGAACAATTTAATTTTAGCATATCTCCAGGGAATTATGAAGGGAGTGTGCACTATATGCCAATTTATAAAGATGAGAAATACAATACCTGGTATTGTAAATTCTACTATGTCGATTATAACGGACAAAAGAAGCAAAAGCTTAAACGTGGTTTTAAAACGAAACGAGAAGCAAAAGAGTTTGAAAATCGTTTTCTAGTGAAACATCAAAAAGATGTTACTATGCCTTTTAGCTCTTTGGTGAAATACTACAAAGAAGATATGGAAACACGTTTAAAGCCTTCTACAATCTATACAAAGCAAAACATAATTGATAAATTGATACTTCCATACTTCAATGATATGCCATTGAATAACATCACACCTAGCACTATTAGAACGTGGCAAAACGAACTTATCCAAAATGATAAAAACTATTCTCAAACCTATCTAAGAACAGTTCACACACTGTTAGTTGCTATTTTTAACTTTGCTATGAAATATTATGATTTAAAAGAAAATCCTTGCTCTATATGTGGTTCTATCGGTTCTATGAAAACTGAAAAAGAGATGACTATATGGACGCTAGACCAGTTTAAAACATTCATAGAAGCCGAAAAAGATAACATCATGTATTATACTGCTTTCAATGTATTGTTTTATACTGGGCTTCGTATTGGTGAGCTATTAGCTCTTACATGGGGTGATATTGATTTCGACAATCAAACTATCTCAATTAACAAATCTTTGCAAGTTTTAAATGGTGTAACATACATCACTAGCCCTAAGACAAGAAAAAGTATTAGAACAATCACTATATTTCCTAACCTGGTTAGAATACTCCAGGATTATAAAAACGCTTGCTATGAGCCTTTAAACGATTCTAGACTGTTTCCAATCGCAAAAAGTAAAGTTTTAAGAGAACTTCGCAAGAAGGCAAAAGCCCAGGAACTGCCACAAATACGATTGCACGATCTAAGACACTCCCACGCTTCATTATTAATTGAATTAGGTTTTAGTCCGTTGGCTATTGCTGATCGTTTAGGACATGAAAGCGTGCAAACTACACTGAATGTTTACTCCCATTTATACCCTAATAAGCAAGATGAATTAGCCCAAAAATTACAAGAAATTTCGTGATTTTTATTTTTTTAGTATCATAGTAGTATCACAAAGCAAAAAGAAAAGCCATTATCACAGATAGATAAAGGCTTTTTTCATATTATATATTAAATATGACTTACTTCTACTGAATAATTGCCAAAATTAATATTTGCCTTTCCATACTCTTTTACAAGTTCATAACGAATCTTTGCGAGCATATCAAAACCATCTAAGCTTGTCTTGCTTGGAACCACCACTCGCAAATCAATACCCGTTGTTGAAAAATTAATAACCTTAACTTCGATAGGATCATCACTTTCAACTTCATATTCCTTCATTGTTTTTTCAACTAGATTTTTTAATATATCAATCGCCATATCAATATCTGTTCCATAAGAAACTTCAATTTCCAAATAATTGTTTTTTCTTGTATCTTGAAAATAAGCATTCTCAATCGTTGCCGAATTCAATGTTGCATTCGGAACAATGATTCGATTACTTTCATACGTACGAATAATAGTATGGCGAAAACGTATACTTTCAACATACCCAATCAATTCACCTTGATTGACTTTGATTAAATCGCCTTCAACAAAGGGCTTAAATGTCAAAATCATCAATCCACTACATAGATTTCCAAACGCATCCTTAGCGGCAACACCTAGAACAAGGGCAACCACTCCACTGGATGCTGCTAAATACGACATAATAGGTTTTGTCTGTTCGAATTGTCCTAATATAACCATACAGTTGATAAAAACCAGAACATATTTTACCAATCTGGCAAAGCTCGTTTTGTTTGTGACATCCTTTCTAAATAAAACCTTACGAATCCCCTTGTAGATTACAATTGAAACTACAATCGAAACAACGGTTACAATAATAATCGATTTCATGCATATCATCTCCAATACAACTTTTTCTGTTCTTCCGTAGTCTGATTAATAAACTTCTTTTTTGTATATAAAAACTCCTCAAGATCCATATAAATATGTAGAAGCATAGCCCTAGACTCAAATTCAATTTGTGTCTTAGGGAGCTCTGCCCTTTGTTTATCTTTCAACATTTGATGAAGAGAAGTAATCTGTGGTTGCGGATCATTCTGTTCATGAATAAACGGAATTAGATACTCAATATATTTTGCCAATTCACCCGCCTCTTCAGGCATTTGACGAATCTTACGAATTTTATAATGAAGCATATGTAGAATATCACACTGCAAGGCACGCATTTCAAAATAACGAATATAGTAGTCTGGCAAGCTTGAAAAAGTATTGTCTTGATACTCCATCGCAATATGAATATATTTTTCAGCTTGTTCCTTAATATCTTCTAGTTCCTTCCAAATCGTTGTGTTTCTTTCTTCACTTTGAATATAATGAACAATTTGATACATCAAGCTTTGAATCTTATCTTCCATATATTGCATACAAGAATTCAAATATTCTTCTTCGCCACTATAATCATGCACTAAGTTCAATAAAAATGCGATAATAGCACCAATCAATATTAAATAAAATTCATTCATCATAAAGTGCACACTAAAATCTAAATAACTCAAATAATGAACGGCAATCATCGCATTTACACTTAATGTATTCTGACATTTCATTTTCTCACTATACCCAACTAAACACGCAATCACAAGTCCAAACGCAACCCAATGACTCGATATGAGTTCAAAAAACAGAAAACAAAATAGAATCGTTACAAAAAACGTTGTAATTCTACGTAACACAAGCTTAACTGTCCCCCATTTTGTCGTCAATAAAGATAATAACGCAATGGTCCCTGCACTTGTTGAATTATCTAAATTAAAAACATTTGCAATAAAAATAGCTATTGCACTACCAATTCCTATTTTTAAAGCAAGTATAAATACTCTTTTCGTTTCTCTTTTCATATGCATACATTTTATGCGAAATTAAAAAAAAGGACAATAATAATTGTCACTTCTTATCTAATACATCCTTCACTTTTTGTTTACCACTCTTCAACAAACGAGCGACACCCTCTTCACTCATTTTTAATCGATTTGCGATATCCTTTTGTTTTAATTTTCCCAAACAATGCATGATTGTAACTGTCTTTTGATTTTCTGGCATGTCATTTAAACAATCGTCTACATCGGATTGTCGATATTGAGGCAATTCGCGTAAAGCCGTAGTCACACCTGAATTTTCTTTAGCACGCATATATTCACGAAGCTGTTTGTTCAACAGGACAGTAATCCATTTTTTAAAATTTGCATCATCAATTAGCTTGTCCATATTCATAAATGCATATGTATAGGTTGCCTGTAAAATATCATTAATTTCTTTTTCTTCTAGACCAATATAGCGCTTATAAATGGTCTGCACCAAATACTCTCGTGTCAATGAAATAAGCTCTTTTTTCGCATCCGCATTCTTATTTCGTACACCTTCTATTATTTTTAAATCAATATCCATATATTTTTATCCTTTATATAAGTTTTTTTTAGCATACAACACAACATTTGATAAATCAACAAGAAAAAGGCAATCCAAAGATTGCCTAAGCTCCATAATATTCATCTAAAGTTAAGTTGTTCTTATATAAATATGTAGCTAGATCCACACCAACATATCTTAAATGCCAGCTTTCAGGAGCTATTTTAGTCTTATCTTCCTTATCATCCGGATAACGTAAAATAAATCCATATTTATGCATATTTTTTAATAACCAACCATAATGTGAATTATATCGAACAGCATCTAAATCACTACAATCATTATCCATACGAATATCTACAGACAAACCTGATTGGTGCTCACTATATCCTGGTCTTGTCCAATAACGATCTGCATACTCTTCACCATAGCTTGCAGCTCCATTATTAAACAAATCCGTTTGGTAAGCGTAAGAACGATATGCCGAACAAGCATTCAAAATAAATCCTTCTTTTTCGGCTGCATCAATCAATTTATTAAATGCCTTTGCGGCAGGCTTACGCATACGCACATTCGCATTTTCTCCACTCGAAGGCACTTCAACCAAATCCTTTGGCTCATAATCTTCTGGCAATCCTGAATATTTATTTACAAGAATATAAATAGAATCCAAATCTGAAACCGTGATAGTATTCTCATAAGGCTCTTTGCTCTGATCGACCTTTGTCACTTTTGGCAAATTCGTTTCCGTATCTTCTTTTTTAGAAACCACTTCCTGTGTTTGTTGCGGCTGACTCACCTTATTATCATTCGTTCTTTTCATAATCAATGCCAATAATAACGCAATAATCATAATCAATACGATTATCACAAACACAAGAAATTTTCTTACTCTTCTTCTTTTCTTTTTCAAATCAAACACCTCTTTAAACTGGAATAAACAACACTTTATTATAGCCCCCACAAATCATGCCCAATGACGCACCCTTAGAATTGGATAAATTATAGTCTTTGATCATGACTTTTTTACATGCCCTCGCATCTAATATAGCTTCATATTCCACTTTTCCTCCACCTATTGTGTCAATAATTCCATCTTTATACACGAGCATCATACTTCCAACACCTCTTGGTGCCGAGCCTTTTTTCTCAATAATAATGCATAATGTTCCGTGAACATTGGATTCCAACAATTCTTTAGAAACACTCGAGCTAAACTTCGCATTCTTGATTTCAATCAATTGAGCCAAAATACTAATCGATATTTCAGCTGGCGTCTGTGCCCTGATATCTAAACCAATAGGTGCATGTACTTGGGATATTTTTTCTTTTGAATAGCCTTCTTCAATCAAAGCATCAAAAGTTTTTTTCACTTTCCCTTTACTGCCAATCATCCCTAAATATAAATGAGGTCGCCAAAGAACCTTTTCTAAACATAGACGATCATCCTTATGACCTCGAGTTACAATCACATAACATGTATTGTCTTCATTTGGCAATATTGAATCCATTTGATCATATTCCATACAATGAATTTCATTTGCGGTTGGAAAACACTCCTTATTCGCAAACTCTATGCGATTATCAATTACGATTGTATACAGTTCTAGAATACTGGCCATCTTGGCTAAATACTGACTTACATGCCCACACCCCAAAATCACCAGCTTAGGTTGTGTTTTAAACCAATCTTCACAAATGCAATCCACATCTATATCTTCTTCTAACAATGTTTTTAGACAACGCGTATATAGATTCGAATCCCCATTCACATGAATTTTAACAGGTTTATCTAGCTTCTTTAAATACACACGAATCAAATCCTGCATAATTTTAGGTGTAACCAATTCATTCGGATCAATATCCATTAACGTATATCGATGTATCACATTCTTTACAGGATTACCCAATCCTTTCAGATTGGAAATCAATACAATTTCATCCGAATCTAAATCAATGACAGGTTCCTTTTCATTCGGATATTTTAAAGGTAAATGTTTAGAGCCATCCGCTTCTATCAAAATCACATCCACCATTTTTTTAAGTTGATTCAACAAGTTCAAATCTAAGGCACAAATTTTTTTATCATCACACAAATTTCCCGCATGACAATACCCATACTTTTCAATTTGATGCATTATTTCATCCAAACTAGGATTGACTAAAGTATCCTCTTCTATCAACATATGTGTCGTTGTACACATTAATACTGTTTTTCCCTGTGATACATATTTATCTTTTAATTCATGGATATATGTTGTTTTTCCACCTGAACCAATAACACTAATAATCATTTGAAATCTCCCGAATCGCACGAATTGCTAAATCTATATCTTCAATTGAATTTTGAAAAGATAATGATAAGCGAACTATTCCCTTTTCTTCTGTTTTTAAATGTTTATGCATAAGTGGTGCACAATGCGCACCACAACGCGTTATAATACCATACTTATAATTCAGTACATCACTCACATAAGCACTATCTTTATGTGGAATATTGAATGCCACAATCGAAGTAGAATTTTGTAAAGATGAATAAAATTCTACATATCCTTCTAAACCTGAATATAGTCTTTCTAATAAAAAACGTTCCTTTTCAATAATCTCTTTTTGATGCGAAGCAACATATTGAACACCTGCATTTAAAGCCGCAATTCCAACTAAATTCTGTGTTCCCGCCTCTAAATGCTCTGGATATGCATGGGGCATTTCTTGACTAAAAGAATCTATACCTGTTCCACCAGAAATCAAAGGTTTTACTTCAATGTCTTTTACACAAAAACCACCAATACCACCGATACCTAAAAGGCCTTTGTGTCCACTAAAACATAAGATATCTATGTTTTCTATAGACACAGGAATATGTCCTGCACTCTGTGCTGCATCTACCATCAATAACACACCATGTTCTTTACAATAGTGTCCAATTTCTTGCACATCAAAAATTTCTCCAGTCACATTTGAACTGTGAGTCATAACAACCATTCGTGTATTTAGCTGAAATTGATTTTTAATATCCTCTAGATAAGGCGAACAAATCGTTAGTGAAATGAACCCCTTCTTTTCTAACTCATATAAAGGGCGAAGAACACTATTATGCTCTGCATACGTTGTGATCACATGATCCTTTTCTTTTAAGATTCCTTTGATGCATGTATTTAAGCTTTCCGTATTTCCACTATTCAATATCACACGATGAAAATCTGGTATTTGAAAAAAATTAGCCACGTTTTTTCGTGCTTGAAAAATCAAACGCGAAGCATCCATATTCGCACTGCGATTGGCATTTCCAGCTACCTCCATAGCTTCTATGACAGCTTGCTTCACAGTATCAATTTTAGGAAAACTCGTTGCCGCCTGATCAAGATAAACCATGCAATATAGCCTCCAAGACGCCTCCTGCTATGCAGCGTGCTTTATCTGAAATCGTAAAACAATTCTGATATTCACCGATTCTTGGATCAATATCTGCCATTTTAAAGCCTGTCGTTACATAATATCCATCTTGAATCAAACCCCGAAGTAGCCCTGACATGCTCGCATAAACAGGTGTCTTGTCTACATACGCAATAATTTCATTCTTTTCCACAATATCTGTAATCTTTTTTACATTGTGACAAGCACCCTCACAAGGCGAATGAATCACTCTTTCTTTAGAATATCCCTTAATATTTCCAGGTACACCCGTATTTGGCAATGCGCAACCATCGTAAATCAATCTTCCTAAATTATGTCCACGCATTGTTTCCACAACAACATGTACATCTTTGCCCGCACAAAACCCTGGGCCAAGACCAATTGTAATAGGCGCCATATCCATTGTTGTTCCTAAATTCTTTTTAGCTAGAATCGCATCCACTAAGGCCACATGTTCTATTTTCGAAATCATTTCTCCATTTGGATCCACCATCATTGCCACTTGATTCTTTGACATGACTTCTTTTGCTTCTTCAATTGTAGAAACTAAAATACACGTTATATCTTCAACAGAAAATTCACCTTCATATACAGCTTGGCAAAAGGCAACATTTCTTCGTATCGCGCTTGGCTTTTCGACTTCTAACACCAAGACTTGAAATCCACTCTTCACAAGCTTATAGATTGTTCCTGTCGCAATGTCTCCTCCACCACGCACAATTACACATTTATTCATAATCCTTACGGCTTGATAATTTTATCAGCCTTCTCCATTCTCTCTACAATATCATACATATTTGTGACAGATCCTACTTGTAACTCTTCTTTTAAGTGGAAGAAATCCAAACAAGTTCCGCAACTTACAATTTCAACTCCATTTGATTCCAAATATTTCAAATCCTCTAAAGTCTCATTCTTTGTTGTTGTGATTTTTACACCCTCATTATAAAAAATCATTTCATCTGGTAAAACATCCTGCTTTGTCAAAGAAAAGATGAATGATTTCATTAATAAAGCGCCTAATTCCGGGTTTGATCCCATCACATTGCTTGCGCAAACCACTACCATTTTAGGTTTAGCACAACTACAATCTGCATATGTGTATTCCACTTCAAAATCAGCCTCTTCATCACCCTTTGAAATTTCAACAATATAATCCTTGCCCTCTTGTTTTGAACTTACCGAATAGTTCTTCACCTTCGCAAATTTAGTTAAGTTTTCAACCGCAATTTCATTATCTACAATTGTTGAAACTACATTCTCCTCTTTCAAAGCATCCTTGGTTTTTACGACTGGAAGTGGACACTCCAATCCTCTACAATCTAAAATTTTCATCTCTCTACCTCACATATACATTATATTCATTTTTATCAATAACTTCACCCACAACATATAGCTCGAGATTGTTTTCTATAAAATTCTTTTTTATATCCATCAAATCTTCTTTAGATACACTTGCCAACAATCCACCACTGGTTTGTGGATCAAATAAAATCTCTTCCGTAAAGAAATCACAATCAAAATAAATCTTACCCTCTACGCTGTTTCGATTCGTCTGTGCAGCCCCACTCAAATAGAACTCTTCCACATATCTTTTACAATCATCAAAATAAGGAATTGAATCCTTGTAAATTATGGCACTGTTCTTGTCATCTAACATTTCATTTAAATGTACTAATAGTCCAAAACCAGTCACATCCGTTAAAGCATGCACATCATACTTTTTTAAAACATCGCACGCATACTTATTTAGCGTAGTCATGCTTTTAAAGACACGCTGCTGCATACTTTCTGAACAATCATCCATGCGCAAAGCATTTAAAGTTAATCCTACTCCAAGTGGCTTTGTCAAAATTAAGACGTCTCCACTTTCAGTCCCATTATTTTTCTTTACGTCTTTCGGATTTACTAATCCTGTTACACTCAATCCATATTTAATTGAATCATCACGAATAGAGTGGCCTCCTGCCAACGCACACCCAGCTTCAACCAGCTTAGAATTTCCTCCTTCAATGATTTTACCTAAAACATTCAAATCCTCATTATCCGGAAAACACACAATATTTAAAGCTGTTTTAGGCGTACCATTCATCGCATAAATATCGCTCAATGCATTCGTTGCTGCAATCTGGCCATATAGATATGGATCTTCTACCATAGGTGGAAAGAAATCCAACGTGGATACAAAGGCATGACTTTCATCAATTTGATACACAGCTGCATCATCCCTAGAATCAAAGCCAATCAACACATTATCATCTTTATAAGAATCAATTTTTTCTAAAATGTGGCTTAATTTTTTAGCCCCTAATTTAGCACTACATCCACCACTCTTACAATATATTTTCTCATTCATTAAAAATTCACCCTAACTATATCCTCATATGAAATGTTATTTTCCTCTAAAAAAACTCTCCACTTTTCAATATTTAGATCCTTAGACATAAAACACATACCACATCCAGCTTTAACACAGCTTGGAACAGGAATCATACGTCCATTCTTTGTGATGCTTTCTAGTTCTAATACATCTTGAATACTCTTAAAAGTAATAATCAACACTTTTTCTTTATTCATTTTCAAATATTTCCTTAAACACTTCGTCCGTATACATATCCACTTTTTCTTTGAATACTTTATATTTATGAACTAATATTTTCCCTTCCGGTGTTAAAAAAGAACCACCACCATGATTTCCTCCACTTATCGTATGAACTAGCTCATAGCCTAAATCCTCTTCAGCTCTTTTAATGATTTTCCAAGCCTTTGAATTTGACATTCCCATTTCTTTATAGGCCCTCGATAAAGAGCCATATTGATCGCATAAGTCTAAGAGTTCGACAACGCCTTTGCCAAAATCCATTTCTTGGTTGCCAATTTGAATCTTTAATTTATATCTCATTTTCCAAAACCACAATTTGGATATGTGCAAACCTTACATCCTAAGCACAATCCACCTTCTCCTAAATCACATAGCTCTTCATATGTCACCACATCTTTGGCGAGTAAACGAGGAAGTATTAAATCAAACACCGTTCTTTTGGCATACATGACACAGCCTGGAAGCCCCACAATTGGTACTTCGCCTTTATAGGAAAGTAAAAACATAGCTCCAGGAAGAACAGGAGATCCATAACTAATTATATTGGCTCCGGTATTCTTGATTGCAAGTGGCGTTTTGTCGTCTGGATCCACACTCATTCCACCTGTACAAAGTACAATGTCTACACCTTGTTTTAATGCTTCATTAATTTTTTCGGTCACCATTTCATCATCATCATCGCAAATTTCATGATAAACCATTTCACAACCAAACTCAGCTAATTTTTTCTGAATAACGGGTGTAAATGTATCTTTGATTCTTCCCTTATACACTTCACTTCCTGTTGTGATCACAGCTGCTTTTTTTAATACAAAAGGCTTAATTTCTAGAATTGGAGAAACAACTAAAGAACGGACTTTCTCCATTTTTTCCTTTTCAATCACCAAAGGAATAATACGCATACCCGCCAATTTATCTCCAGGATGAACCACCGTATTTCCATGACGAGTTGCGATCATCATCTGTCCAAATGAATTCACAGTAAACAAAGATTTACGATCCACTTTAAACAAGCCATGAATCTCACTTTTTAATTCAATCTTACCCTCTTTGATTTCACCATACGACATATATTCATTTTTACACATGTCTAGCAAAACCATAGCTGCATCATTTTCATGCATCATACTCTCGTCATTTTCCCAAACATATAAATTTTCTTTTCCCACCGATAATAATAAAGGAATATCTTCTTCTGTCACAATATGACCCTTACGAAAAAGGGCATCTTTTGTGACACCCTTTATAATCTGCGTTATATCATGACAAAGTACATGCCCTACGGCATCAGTTGTCTTGATTAATTTCATTTTATTCTCCTTTTTTGAATCCGTATTTCTTAAATACTTTTAATGCTTTATCGCTCTTTAAGAATTTAATTAATGAATCCGCTTCTTCTTTGTGCTTTGTACTAGAAACACGACCTACTGGATATAGGACTGGTGTAGCTAATAATGAATTATCGCACTCTGCCACTACTTCTACTTTATCACTACTTGCCGCATCTGTCGCGTAAACCAAACCAACTTCTGCATTTCCTGCTTCAACCTGAGACAATACTTCAGTTACATTTCCAGCTAAACTTAGACAATCTTGAATGGAATCCCATACACCTAAATTTGTCAAAGCCTCTTTTGCGTAGCTTCCTGCAGGAACTACTTCTGGATCTCCAATTGCAATCATAGAAGCAGCACTAATATTGTCGAATTCAGTTACTGTTGTATTGCTGTCTTTTCCTTTGATCAAAACTAATTTATTTTCTAATACATTTGAAATAGAATCCGCATCCACTAAATCTTCATTCTTTAATGCGTTCATCTGTGTTGTAGCTGCACTAAAGAAAACATCTGCATCTAAACCTTTTTCAATTTGAAGTTGCAGCTTTCCACTACTATCATACACACCTTCGATTGTTACATTTGAATACTCCTTTTCAAGCATAGGAATCAATTCATCTTCAAATGCGTTCTCTAAACTTGCCGCAGCTGCAATTGTTAGTTTTACTTCTTCTTTCGGTTTATTTGAACTACACCCAAATAAACTTGTGGCCATCACTCCAGCCAATAAAATACTTAAACCTTTTCTCATATAATTTTTCCTTCTTTAATCTTATATTTTAGATCACACAAATAATTCACTTCTTCCTTATTGTGTGATACAAAAATAACAGGTTTTGAGATTCGAAGCTCGCTTTTAAGCGCCTTTAATAAATCTTCCTTTAAATCTTCATCCAAAGCACTAAACGGCTCATCGAACAATAATACATCGGGCTCATACGCCATCAAACGAGCTAATGCCACTCTTTGTCTTTGTCCACCTGACAATTGTTTAGGATATCTTGAAGCAAGTTCACTAATTCTAAATTGTTTCATCACTCTTTTAACAACAAAATCCACATCATTCACTTTTCTAGCTTTTAATCCCATACTAATATTTTCATATACATTCATATTAGGAAATAAAGCATAGCTTTGAAACATATACCCCACGTTGCGTTTTTGAATGGGGATATTGATTTTCTTTTCGGAATCAAATAAAACACGATCATTCAAAGTAATTCGCCCTTTATCTGGTGTTTCAATACCTGCAATACATTTTAATGTCATACTTTTACCTGAGCCTGAAGCCCCCATAAGGCCTAATATATTGTCTTCTACTTGAAATGAAATATCTAAATCAAACTCTGCAAGCTTTTTGTATATTTGTACTTCTAACATTTAGAAACTCCTTTTCTTTCGAACATACAATTGATATAGATTCAACAAAATTACAGCTGTAAAACAAATACCAATAATTACCCACACATAAAAGGCAGCAGAATCCATATCTCCACTCATCACTTCACTATAAACAGCAACCGGAAGTGTCCTTGTCTTTCCTATAATGTTTCCCGCAAGCATTGCCGTTGCCCCAAACTCACCTAGACCACGCGCAAACGCAAGGACTCCACCACTAATAATTCCCGGCAAGGCATTTGGAATTAACACCTTTAAAAAGATGCTCCATTCACTCATTCCTAAAGTTCTTGCAACATAGACCAAATCCGTATCCACCTGTTCAAAGGCCCCCTTGGCATTGCGGTACATAAGTGGAAAAGATATCACAACAGCTGCAATCACGGTAGCGCTAAAGCTAAATGCGATACGAATACCAAATGCATTCATAAAGAACTTGCCTACGGGTTGATTCACGCCAAAGATCATCAACAAGAAAAAGCCAGCTACTGTTGGTGGTAAAACCATAGGCAAAGTAAAGAGTCCATCAAATATCATTTTCAATGCTTCACTTTTTCGTGAATAGATCCACCATGCAGCTAGCAAGCCAAGAATAAACGTAATCACAATTGTGATACTTGCCGTTTTTAAAGATATCCAGATAGGGGTTAAATCCAAGTTATTTCCTTGCACACTCTCTCGCTTCCCCTTTCATGATTTCTAAACCATGTTTTAATGGGCCTAAAATAATATCTAAGCTTTCCTTTACTGCCTTAGGACTTCCTGGTAAATTGATAATCAACGTTTGATTTCTTAATACACTTACACCACGTGACAACATAGCCTTATTGGTATATTTCATCGATTCATAACGTAATGCCTCACTAATACCCGGAACATTGCGTGTCATAACTTTCATTGTGGCTTCCGGCGTCACATCACGAATACTTAACCCAGTTCCTCCGGTTGTAAGAATCAAATCATTTTGGCAGCGATCACTTAAATTGATCAATTGCGAAATAATTTCATTTTCATCATCCGCAATTACCGTTACACTCGTCACATTGTATCCATGTTCTGTCATGATTTTTTCAATCAATGGACCACTCTCATCTTTTCTTTGTCCTACACTAGCCTTATCACTTAGTGTTAATACGGCTACGCGCATTCTAGAATCCTTATTTTCAATGACTTCAACTTTATTTCCAACACAAATATGTCCACCATGTATTACACGAGTAAACACCCCTAAATGAGGCATAATACACTGTCCTACTTGATGATAAATAGCGCAATGTGAATGACAGCTTTTTCCAATTTGAGTAAGTTCTAGTAATACATCTCCAATCTTAAATTGTGTTCCTACAGGATAATCTGTGAATTCTATACCTGATACAAGTAAATTTTCACCAAAGGCTCCATCCTCTACATTGGCACCTTTTGCTTTAAATTCTTCACGCTTTTCATATGATAATAAAGAAACCTGGCGATGCCACTTGCCTGCATGTGCATCATTTTCTAATCCATGATCTTCAATAATTTCAATATCTTGAACTGGATGTTTTTCCGTTCCTTTTTGTTCACTGATACAAATGGCTTTAATTATTCCTTCCATACAAAATCCCCACTCTTTCCACCTGATTTAGAAACCAAATGTATATTCTTGATTTCCATATCTTTACTTATAGCTTTACACATGTCATAAATTGTCAGAAGACAAACATTCACACCTGTCAAGGCTTCCATTTCTACACCTGTTTTTCCATTACACTTAACCGTACAATAGGCGTAGATCAAACAATTCTCTTTATCGATTTCAAAATCAATATTTACTTTATTGATCATTAAAGGATGACACAAAGGAATCAAATCACTCGTCTTTTTTACACCCATGATTCCAGCTATTCGAGCTACCCCTAGTACATCCCCTTTTTTCATATCGCTATGTTCGATTTTCTCAATAATCTCTTTATTCACTAATATACTTCCAACAGCACAGGCGCTTCTTGAAGTGATATCCTTTTCACTTACATCCACCATACGTGCGTTTCCTTGTTTATCAAAATGCGTTAATTCCATTTCATCCTCCAATTTCATTCATCACCGTCGATGAATTTTCCTTCTCAAAATGATGTTCCTTAGGCTTCTTGAATATCCACTCTCTCATCACTTTTTCTAATTCTGATAAATTATCTAAATATGGCTTTAAATCCACACCATCCATATGGAATAAACATAGTTTTAATTGTCCTACACTACTTAAGCGTATGCGATTGCAGTCTTGACAAAACTTATTATGTAACGCTTCAATAAAACCAATATAGCCTTGATAATCTGTTATTTTATAATAGTGTGCCGGCCCATTCCCTAACTTTTCATCATACGCATTTAATGTATAATTCTTTTGTACATATTCAATCAATTCATCCATTTTTGTGTTTCGATCACTATTCTTTAATGGCATCAGTTCAATAAATCGCAGCGCAATCTTTTTATCTTTGATGAGTTCCAACATAGATTCAAAGCGTGAAAATGAAAATAGATTATCCACAACACAATTCACTTTAACCGCAATTCCAATCTTATAAGCATATTCCAAATTCAAAAGAACTTTCTCCAAATTATTCATCTTACATATCTTTAAATATTCAGATTCATCTAATGTATCAATTGAAAAATTGATACAATCAATACCAATATTTTTGAGTTCATCTAAATCAGAAAACGAAAATAAACTTCCATTGGTCGTTAGTGTTACTTGTTCAACACCATCTAATTCTTTCAATCTACGAATAAATCCAATATATCCTTTACGAAGTGTGGGTTCTCCACCCGTAATTTTAAATCGCGTAATTCCTAATAAAACGGCACATCTACAAATATCTAAAAGTTGTTCATACGTTAATATATCCAAATGACAAAGATGTTTTGCGATATCTGGCTTGCAGTAATAACAAGCATAGTTACATCGGTCTGTTAATGAAATTCGCATATAATTTATGTTTCGTCCAAACGAATCTTGCATAATATCCTTTCCGTTATTCTCATATGAGAATAACCAACTGATTCAATTTTATCATTGAATCTACATTTTATCTAGCTTAAAATGGAATCATGAAACGATGTACGTGGTGTAATCTAAATAATCCCAAATATATTGAATACCATGATAACGAATGGGGAAAACTGAATACAGATGAAAAATATCTATTTGAAATGTTGATACTTGAATCTTTTCAGGCAGGACTAAGCTGGCAATGTATTCTAAATAAAAGAGAAGCTTTTAAAGAGGCTTATGAAGACTTTGACATTGATAAAGTGATTGAATTTGATGAAGAAAAAGTAGAACAATTAAGAAACAATCCTAATATCATTCGTAACAAATTAAAGATCAAAGCGAGTATTTCAAATGCGAAGATTTTTAAATCCATTCAAGAAGAGTATCAAACTTTTTATAATTATTTATGTACTTTTACACATGGGAAGATTAATTATGAAACAGGAAAAACTACATCGACTCTTTCGGATTCCATATCAAACGACCTAAAAAAAAGAGGCATGAAGTTTGTAGGAAGTACCATTATATACTCCTATCTTCAAGCCATTGGTGTGATTTATTCTCACGAAAAAGATTGTTTCTTATACAAAGACTAATCCCATGTTTTCCATACATTTGGTTCATAACCTACTGTCGCCAATTTGCCGTTACGCACGATTGGCGTTTTTAGTATGTGCTGATTAAGATACACCTTTTCCTCTTTATTCGATAAATAATTCAACATCGTTAATAATTCTTTATCCTTCGCCTTTAGATCAATCATAGAATCAATTCCTACTTGTCTTAATACACTCTCAAATTCTTTCTTACTCATTTCTTTTTCATCTAAATTGATAAACTGAAACTTAATATTTCTTTCTTTAAAATAGCGTTGTGCTTTCTTTGTATCAAAGCACTTGTTCTTCCCAAAAATCTGTATATTCATCGCATTAACCTCTCAACCCTTTTTTGTACTTCATCATATAGTGTCTCAATCTCAAATCCTACATGAAAATGTCCATCTTCATATAGAATCCTTCCATTGACCATCGTATATTTTACATTGGATTTAGATCCGCTGTATACAATATTTTTTGCGACATTATTCATTGGCTGCATATTCGGTTGATGTAAATCTAAAACAATTAAATCTGCCAACTTTCCAGCTTCTAATACACCACAATTTAAATTTAAAGCCTTGGCCGCATTGACTGTAGCCATTTTTAGTACTTCATATGCATCGACTGCAGCAGCATCCTTCTCTTTATATTTTGCCAATCCCGTCACTAAAAACATTTCTCTAAACATATCTAGACAATTATTACTTGCCGCACCATCCGTTCCTAGACATATGTTAATCTTTCGTTGAAGCATCGATTGGATTGGGGCTATACCACTGGCAAGCTTTAAATTGGATGCAGGATTCGTGATAACATTTAAGTGTTTTTCTTCAAATAACTCTAAATCGTGTTCACTCATATGCACACAATGAAAGGCTCCACCACCATAGTCATATACACCTAGATCACATAAGTATTCAACAGGACTGCGTCCCGTCTTTTCTTTGCATGTATTAACTTCATATTCTGTTTCACTTAAATGTGTATAAACGGGTGCTTTATATTTATGAGATAATGCAGCTACTTGTTGAATTTTTTCTTTAGAATTCGTATATTCATGACTAAAACCTAGTATATAAGAAATCAAACTATTTTCTTGATTGTATTCATTGAAGCAACGCTCTACATCTTCTACAGATAGACAAAAGTCATTGACCGCACCACACAAAACTGTTCTATAATTCATATCAAGGCTTGCATGTACAATGGCTTCTGGATTAATATACATATCAAAATTGGAAGTGATGCCGCTTGTTAAATATTCTAATATAGCTAATTTTGAGAAATAATAAATATCTTCTTCTGAAAGCTTTGCCTCAATCGGAAATACTTTTTCATTCAGCCACAGCTGTAAAGGCATATCATCGGCCATGGATCTTAAAAATGTCATTCCAGAATGGGTATGCGCGTTTATAAAGCCAGGCATAATTAGATTCTGGCGTACATCTATTTCTCGGTCAAAACAAAAAGTAGAAGCTTTCACTTTTCCTACATATATAATCTTATTATCTTCTATCCAAACTTCCCCTGAAAAAACATCAAAATCCTTCATCGTGAGGATTCGTGCATTATAGAATCGTATACGCATATGCATCCCTTCTTTCTAATCTAATCATCCCACAAATAGAATCAAAAAAAAAGAAATAACTTTTGATTATTTCTTCTTAAAAATCGATTTTATTAATTCGATAATCGCCACCACCAGCAGAAATATAAAGGACATCGCAAAATAGCCGACTAAACCTGCCAAAATATCATTAAAGTCCATTTCTCCCGTGTGCGAATACCATTGACCTATTTCAATCGCAAAGGTGATAACCACAAGTACGGTAAACACATAAAACCAGCTAATTAAAACAGTTAAGTTCTTTTTAGCCATCCACTTAAATAGTGGATAAATCACTAGTAACATCGCAATTCCTAATAAACCAATAATTATGAAATGCAACTGCTTATCCGATAGCTGAGATTCATATGAGTCATTCATACTTAAGATATAACTGTGTGTCTTATAGATGATGTCGATCAATATGTCGACAATCCTTTTTAAAGTTGAAGTATTATCCATCATGCGTGCATTATACATGATATCGTTCGATATTTCAAATTTCGAAAAATTATACTATTATTGTATCAAAGGAGAACTTATATTATGAAATACGATTTTACAACTCTTTTAAACCGAAAAGGACACGATGCCCTTGCCCTTGATGTTTTACCTATTAAAGATGCAGAAATTGATCCAAACTTTTCTACAATCCCTATGTGGGTTGCGGATATGAACTTTCCTGTTTTTGAGAATATTCAAAGACAAATGATTGAAAGAATCAACGAACCTCATTTCGGTTATTTTGAAATGCCAGAAGCCTATTATAAAGCCATTCAATTTTGGCAAAAAGAGACACATAACATGAATGTGGAAAAAGAAGCTATCGGATATGAAAATGGTGTTCTTGGTATTTTATCCAGTGCACTTGAGGCTTTTAGTGCTAGTGGTGAACCCATTTTAGTGCAGTCACCATGTTATATTGGATTTATTCACACATTGAATAATTTGGGTAGAAAAATCATTGATAGTCCATTAAAGAAGGATGATAATTGGTCTCTAGATTATGAGGATATTGAAAAGAAAATCATTGCCAACAATATTCATTTTGCGATATTCTGTTCTCCACACAATCCAACGGGAAGAGTATGGAAAAAAGAAGAAATACAAAAATTTATGGATATCTGTAAAAAACATGATGTTTTAGTATTTAGCGATGAAATCTGGTCCGATCTAGTACGTAAAGAAAACACACATATTCCTACACAATCCGTAAGTGAAGATGCCAAAAATAGAACCATTGCTGCATATGCACCTAGTAAAACATTTAATCTTGCTGGTTTAGTCGGCTCTTATCATATTGTTTATGATAAATATCTTCGTGACCGATTAAATAAGCAGGCTTCTTTATCTCACTATAATTCACCAAATATTTTAAGTGTTCACGCCCTAATCGGTGCTTATTGTAAAGAGGGATTGGATTGGGTCAATGAATTAAATGAAGTGATTGCGAACAATGTAGATTATGCGATGGATTTTATCCGCACTCATTTCAAAGGTATTGAAGTCATTAAGCCAGAAGGCACTTATATGTTATATCTAGATTGCACAAAGTATTTAGATACACACGATATCACCATGGATGAACTTTTAAAGAAAGGGATTCACTATGGTGTATGTTGGCAGGATGGCCGTCCATTTATGAATCCAAATACGATTCGTATAAATTTAGCTTTACCAACTTGTTTAGTAGAAAAAGCATTTTCTCGTTTAAAAGAATTTGTATTTAAGTAAAAGAAAGAGGAATCTGATTATGAAAAATACGACAAAAAAATTAGTATCCTGTGCTTTATGCATCGCCCTAGGCGTATTACTACCAATGGCCTTTCACATGATTCCAAATGCAGGAAGTGTATTTTTACCTATGCACATTCCTGTATTGATTTGTGGATTATTTTGTGGCACACCCTATGGTTTGGCATGTGGAATCATCACGCCCTTTCTTTCAAGTATGACAACAGGCATGCCTCCAGCTATGATTTTACCTCAAATGGTCATTGAACTTGGTGTATATGGTTTAGTTACTGGTTTATGTGAAAAACACATCGATTTCAAAAACGAAATGTCAAAATTATACATGAGTTTAATTATTGCGATGCTTGCAGGAAGAATTGTGAATGGTTTAGTAAATACATTTGTACTAAGTACACAAGGCTATACACTATCTGTATTTATGACAGCTAGCTTTATTACTTGTCTTCCAGGTATTATCATTCAATTAATTGTAGTTCCAATTTTAGTTCGTATATTAAACAAAACAGTAGCCTAGGCTACTGTTCAGATTGTTGACAAAAGCCTATACCTTTTCGTAAGGACATAGGCTTTTTATTGT
>ERZ506979.483-NODE-483-length-25088-cov-6.627372_pt1 | contig 25088 bp, 24 predicted proteins | sample MGYA00512887_ERZ506979 | MGnify/ENA metagenome assembly ERZ506979 | reverse complement strand
GCGGGTGGGCTTCGCCCACCCGCCGCCGCGCCCCCCGCAACAGCGGAACAAAACCAACGGGGCTGTCCAGCAATGGCTGGACAGCCCCGTTTTCGTTGGGCGAACCCACGATGGTTTCTTATTTGCGCAGACCCAGGCTGGCAACGATGGCGCGATACCGCTCAATGTCCTTATCCTTGAGGTAATTGAGCAGGCCCCGGCGCTGACCTACCATCTTGAGCAGGCCCCGGCGGGAATGGTGATCCTTCTTGTTGAGCTTAAGGTGCTCGTTGAGGTGGTTGATCCGCTGGGTGAGCAGCGCGATCTGGACCTCAGGGGAACCGGTGTCGCCCTCGTGGCGGCCATACTGGGCAATGATCTCGGCTTTGGTTGGCATACAAAAAATCCTCCTAAACTTAGTATCCCCGAAAGCCGAGCATGACGTTGGAGACGCGCCAAACGCAGCCATCGGTTGTGCTATCTATAGCTTTATTACTATACCATATGCCAGGGGGGTTGTAAATAGTCCCCCGGCAAAAATCAACAACTTGGGGGAAAATCGCCGTTCAAGGGGGGCAACTGCCCGCCAGGGGGCCGGCTAATCCAGGGGCAAGTTGAAATCCACGCCCAGCACCGGCTGAGGAGAGGGGGCGTCCTGGGGGAAGTACAAGCGGACGGGCTGTTTCACGTCCATGATCTCCACGATGCAGGGGCGGGACCGGCTGCTATCCAATGCCAGCCAGGCCGTGTAGGTGCCGGGGCGGGGAATGACCAGGGTCGGAGCGGGGTAGAACAGCCGCGTTCCCCCATAGCCGTCCTGTAGGTCGCCCTCCAGCCGGTAATGCCGGCCCAGCATGGCGGCCGCGTCCGCCACCTGGCCCTGCTCCAGGCATTGCCGGATCCGGGTGCTGGAAATGGGGGCGTTGCCGTAGACCTCCGGGGGGATCTCATGGGCCCCAAAGCCCATTGCCTTTCCCAGTTCCCGGAGCATGGCCATGTTTCCCGCCCCATGGTTGCCAAAGGTGTAGTTGAAGCCCCCCACCGCGGCGCCCATATGGTAGGTTTCCAGCAGCATCCGTACAAAGTCCGGCGGCTCCATGGCCGCGTATTCCCGGCTGAAGGGCACGGTCACCACCGGGCAAAAGCCGCCCAGCATGGCGATCCGGGCCTGGTGGGACATGAGCAGGCCCGGGGTTTTATGAAAGGCCTCCAAGGGATGGTTGGAAAAGGTATAGATCAACGGCTGCATCCCCTGTTCCCGGGCGATGCTGCAGGTCATGTGGATGAGTCGCCGGTGGCCCCGGTGGACCCCGTCAAAGGTCCCCAGGGCGATCACGTTATCCATGAATGCTGTCGTCCTCCGTCAAAAATAGGCGCATATGCAAGCCCTCCGGGCCTTGCTGGCCAATGCCCCAGAACTGCTCCTCCACATAGAGGCGCACCGGGCCCTCCGGGATCTCCTGCCCGGGCAGCTGGATGGCGCTGCCGTTTTTCAGGCGCTTGCGCTGGGCGGGTTCCAGATGAAGCGCCACCTGGGGTAGGTGGGCCAGGGCAGCTTCCGGGGGGAGCAAGGCCTGATCCAGGCCGCCCGCCTCCCGCAGGGCCTGTAATTCCTCCAACGTCCAGGCATGATCCAAGGAAAAGCGTCCGCTGCGGCTGCGCAAAAGAAAGGACAGATGGGCTGGGGCGTCCAGGGCCGCGCCCAAGTCCTGGCAAAGGGTGCGGACATAGGTGCCCCGGCTGCAAGAAACATCCAATAAAAAGGTTTGGGGGCCGGTCTGCTCCACCAGCGCCAGCCGGTGGATGTATACCTGCCGGCGTTTTTCCACCGGCGCCTCCCCGGCCCGGGCCAGCTCATAGAGCTTTTTGCCCCCGGATTTCAAGGCGCTGTACATGGGGGCGATCTGCTCCTGGGGGCCTAAAAAGCCAAGCAACGCCTTGGCCAGCGCCGCTTTTGTCACGCTGGTGGGCCGTTGTACCAGGATGCTGCCATAGGCGTCCTGGGTGTCCGTGGCCGCCCCAAAGGCGATCTCCGCCAGGTAATCCTTATCCTTGTCCACCAGATAATCAAAAAGCCGGGTAGCCCGGCCGATACAAATGGGCAGGACCCCTGCTGCGCCTGGGTCCAGGGTGCCGGTATGGCCTACCCGTTTTTCTTGAAACAGCCGCCGCAGGGCCACCACCGCATCGCTGGAGGTCATGCCCGGAGGCTTTAAGAAATTCACCACCCCGTGTTTCATCCCAGCGCCTCCTTGGCCGCTGCCAGGGCCTGGGCCCATACGGCTTCCAAGCCGCCTTTGGCCGTATAGCCCGCCGCCCTGGCGTGGCCGCCGCCGCCCAACCGGGCCGCCATGGCCCCCACGTCTGCCCAGCGCTTGGCCCGCAGGCTCACCTTCCAGGTTTCCGGGCCGCTCTCCTTGAAGAAGACGGCCACCTCCACGCTATCGATATCCCGCACATGGTCGATCACCCCTTCCGTATCCTCCTCCCGGGCGCCGCAGGCTTCCACCTGGGCCCGGGTCAGGCTGACCATGCCGATCCGGTCCTGTTCATAGAGCCGGATGCCGCCAATGGCTACCCCCAGCAGCCGCAGCTTGCAAAAGGGGGTGTTCCGATAGACCCGCAGGTTCAGGTCGTAGCCGTTCGCCCCGGCGTCCAGCAGGGCACCGGCAATGCGCAGGGTATCCCCGGTGGTATTGGAATAGGAGAAATTCCCCGTATCCGTCATCAGGGCGGTATACAGGCAGGTGGCCAGCTCCGCCGTGATGGGCAAGCCCAAGCTCAGGGCCAGCCTGTAAATCAGTTCCCCGGTGGCGGCGGCGGTGGGGTCCACCGCATTGGCCCCGGCGTAGGCGTCGTTGGTGGGGTGATGGTCGATGTTATAGGTGGAAGCCGCCTGGGCAAAGAGGGGTTGGGCTTGTCCCAGCCGGCCCAGGTCCGCGCAGTCCACGCAGATCACATGGGGATACCCCAACGCCTGCTCTGGGGTGCGCAGCTGATCTGCCAGGGGCAAAAACCCATATAAGGCAGGCGCCCGGTCGGTGCAAACCGCCTCCGCCCGCTTCCCCAGTCGCCGGAGCAACCCCAGCAGGGCCAGGGTGGAACCCAGGGCATCCCCGTCTGGGGAAATATGGGCAATGACGGTAAAACCGTCCCGGCTAGTGATATAGTCCCGTAGGCTTTCTATGGCGCGCTGGGGCAGCATGGCATCATTCCTCGTCTTTCCCTTCGGAGTCTTTCTTGATGCCCAGGCTGTCGATTACCTGGGAAATATGTACGCTGTAGGCGATGGAATCATCCAGCAGGAATTTGAACTTGGGCAATGCCCTTAGCTGCATCCTGCGGCCCACCTCCCGGGCGATGAAGCCCTCCGCCCCGTTGAGGGCGTTTACGCTTTCCTCCCGGGGGGCTTGTTCCTTGTCGTATACGCTGACCTTGACCTTGGCCTGCTTCAGGTCGTTGGTGACCTCCACCCCCACGATGGTGGTCATGGGGGAGATCCGGGGGTCCTTCATTTCCCGCACGATCTGTGCCAAGGTCTTTTTGATCTCCTCGTTCATGCGCTGATAGCGGACTGACATGTTCTTTCCTTTCCGCCTTGCCGCAGCCGGGGCCTAAGGCCCATCGTGGGCTGTTACCGCTCCACTTGCTGCATCTCGAAGGCTTCGATCACATCCTCCTCGTGGATGTCGTTGAAATTCTCCAGGCCGATGCCGCACTCAAAGCCGGCGCTTACTTCCTTTACATCGTCCTTAAACCGCTTGAGGGAAGCGATCTTTCCTTCGTGGATGACCACGCCGTCCCGCACCACCCGGACCTGGGCGTTGCGGTTCACCTTGCCGCTGTTCACATAGGCGCCGGCAATGGTGCCTACGCCGCTCACCTTGAAGGTGTTGCGCACGGTGATCCGGCCCAGCTCCACCTCCTTGAACACCGGGGCGAAGAGGCCCTTCATGGCCTTTTCCATATCCTCGATGGCCTGGTAGATGATCCGGTACAGGCGCACGTCCACGTTTTCCCGCTCCGCGGTCTCCCGGGCCATGGCGTCCGGCCGCACGTTGAAGCCGATGACGATGGCATTGGAGGCGGAAGCGAACATGATATCGCTGGCGGTAATGGCGCCTACGCCGCCGTGGATGCACTTGACCCGCACCTCCTCGTTGGAGAGCTTTTCCAGGGCCTGCTTCACCGCCTCCACGGAACCCTGTACGTCCGCCTTGACGATGATGTTCAATTCCTTCATCTGGCCTTCCGCGATCTGGTTGAACAGATCGTCCAGGGAGACTTTGCTCATGGCCTTGAGCTGCTCGGCCTTCTGCTTATCCCGGCGTTCCTCCGCCACCTGGCGGGAAAGCTTATCCACTTCCGCCACGTTCATCACGTCGCCGGCGCTGGGCACCTCGGAGAAGCCCAGCACCTCCACCGGCTGGCTGGGGCCGGCTTCGGTGACCCGGCGGCCCTTGTCGTCCATCATAGCCCGGACCCGGCCATAAGCCGTGCCTGCCACGATGGGGTCGCCGATCTTCAGGGTACCGTTCTGCACCAGCACCGTGGCGATGGGGCCACGGCCCTTATGCAGCTCGGCCTCGATGATGGTGCCCCGGGCGATCCGGTGGGGATTGGCCTTGAGCTCCAGCATATCCGCCTGGAGCAGCACCATTTCCAATAGGTTGTCAAGGCCCTGCTTGGTTTTGGCGGACACGGGTACGCAAATGGTATCGCCGCCCCATTCCTCGGTCACCAGGCCGTATTCCGTCAACTGCTGCTTCACCCGCTCCGGATCTGCGGTATCCCGGTCCATCTTATTGATGGCCACGATGATGGGGACGCCGGCTGCCTTGGCGTGGTTGATAGCCTCCACGGTCTGGGGCATGATGCCGTCGTCCGCCGCCACCACCAGGATGACCACGTCCGTGACCTGGGCGCCCCTGGCTCGCATGGAGGTGAAAGCCTCATGGCCCGGGGTGTCGATGAAGGTGATCTGCCGGCCGTTGCAGGTGACCGTATAAGCGCCGATATGCTGGGTGATGCCGCCGGCCTCTCCCTCGGTGATGCTGCTCTGGCGGATGGCGTCCAATAGGCTGGTTTTGCCGTGGTCCACGTGGCCCATGATGGTGACCACCGGGGGCCGGGGTTCCATATTCTCCTCCGAATCCACCTCGTCCACGCTTTCATTGAGCACGTCCTCGGCGGTCTTGGCCAGCTGCTGCTCCACCTCGATGCCGTATTCCCCGGCGATCAGGGAGCAGGTATCAAAATCGATCTCCTGGTTGATGGTAGCCATGATCCCCAGGATAAACAGCTTTTTGATGATCTCCGCCGCGGGCTTACCGATCTTCTCGCTCAATTCCTTGACGGTCACCATCTCGGTGGTGAGGACGGCCTTTTCGATGACCACGGGCTCAGGCTTGTGCATCTGCTGCTGTTTTCTCCTTTGTTTGCGCCCCATGGGGGTTTCGTCATCCCAGGTGATCTTAGGCGCGGCTTCTTTCATCATACTCTTCTTGGACTTTACCCGCCGGTCCTCTTCCCGGCGGCGGTTGTTGGCGTTGTTCTGATTGGCCCGGGGATTGTCATAATTCCGCTGGGGCACGGCAGGCGCCGGCATGGGCGCCCGGGCGGCTGGCCGAGGGGCATACCCGTTGGCGCTGGGCCGCTGCTGATATCCGCCTGCATCCCCGCCGCGCCGGTTCTGTTGCTGGGCCTGGGGCCGAGGCGCCGGCTGGCTGGGCCGCTGCTGATAGTTGGCCTGCTGCTGGGGCCGGGACCGCTCTGGCTGCGGCTGCACAGGCCGGGCCTGGTAGCCATTGGGTTCCTTGGGCCGAGGCTCGGCCTTGGCGGCTTCCCGGACGGGGGTCGGTTCAGCCGCCTGCTTGGCTGCTGCTTCCACAGGCGGGCGCTCCTGGCTGGCCGCTGGCGCGGCCTTGCTGGAGCTGGGTTCCGATGGCGCGGCTTCTACCGCCTTAGCCTGGGGTGCAGGGGCAGGGGTAGGCTCTGGCTCCTCCTGGGCCGGGGCCGTAGGCACCACAACGACCTGCGGCGCATCGTGACGGACAGGCGCCGCCTCCTGCACCGGCGCTGACGCCGGGGCTTCCGGCTGCTTGGCCGGCGGCGCAGGCAAATCGGCCTCATCGGCCTCATCCGGCGCGCCCACATGGAACGCAAGGTCATCCTCCCGCTCCAACAGCTCCCGAAGGCGTTCGGCCCGTTCCCGTTCCGCACGTTCCTTGGCGGCCTGCTGTTCCTTTTCCGTCAGCCTGCCCTCCGCCCCTCGAATGGCGTTCAAGGTCTCCCCCAGGGCGTCCTGGGTCTTCTTGATCCGCTCGAAAAGGCTTTGGGCCTGGGTTTCCAGCTCCTTGGCAGTATCTATCATGTTTTGTTTTGCCATACCTATACACCCCCGTGTTGATTCGTACCGTCTGCCTCCATAGCAGCGGTCAGCATACGGGCGAACCCGTTATCCGTAACGGCCGCAACCTTGCGGCCATATTTCCCGATGGCGTTTCCCATATCCGTCAGCACAGCCCATGGAATGCCGGCCCGCTGGCACATGCCCCGGTACCGTTCCAACGTGGCGTCCGACGCCCCGGCGTCCAGCAGCACAAACTGGGCCCGTCCGCTTTTCACCGCCTTTTCACAGGCGAAATCCCCGCTCACGCAGCAACCTGCCCGCATGGCAAACCCCGCCGCGCTGCGGATCCGGGCTTCATCCATGTTGCTCCAGCTCCTGGGCCAACCGCTCAAATACCGCCGGCTCCACCTTATGCTCCAGCGCCCGTTCCAGCGCCCGGATCTTCTGGGCCTTTGCTAAGCAGGCCGGGTCCTTGCACAAGTATGCCCCCCGGCCAGGCGCCCGGCCGGTGGGGTCCGCGTGGACCTCCCCCTCCGGGGAGCGGACGATGCGGATCAATTCCTTTTTCGGCCGCATTTCGCGGCAGCCCACGCACATGCGCATGGGGATCTTCTTTTGCGCCATAGTCTCTCCTGTGCCGTATTATTGGGGCAGCTCTTCCCCATACGCGTCCTGGGGCTGGCCTGCGGCGTTCATGTCCGCGTTGTAAATGTCCATATCCTGTTCCGCCTGGGAGCTGGACTTGATATCGATCTTCCAGCCGGTGAGCTTGGCGGCCAGGCGCACGTTCTGCCCCTCCTTGCCGATGGCCAGGCTCAGCTGATTGTCCGGCACCACCACTTTGGCGGCCTTTTCGCTCTCGTTGATATATACCATGAGCACCTTGGCCGGGCTCAGGGATTTGGCGATATACGCGGCCGGGTCGCTGTCCCATTCTATGATATCGATCTTCTCGTTGTGCAGCTCCTGGACGATCCGGTCCACCCGGATGCCCTTTTGCCCCACGCAGGTGCCCACCGCGTCCACCTGGGGATCGCTGGAATATACCGCCACCTTGGTGCGGCTGCCCGCCTCCCGGGCGATGGACTTAACATACACCAACCCGGTCTGGATCTCGGGCACTTCCAGCTCGAAAAGCCGCTTCACCAGCCCCGGATGGGTACGGGAAACCAGGACCTGGGGCCCCTTGCTGGTTTTGCGCACCTCCAGCACATAGACCTTGATCCGGTCGTTGTTGTTGTATTCCTCCCCGGCGATCATCTCCGCAGGGGGCAATAGGCCGTCGGTCTTGCCCAGCTCCACGTGGACGCCGTTTTTCTCCACCCGCTGCACGATGGCGGTCAGGACCTCGTTTTCCTTCTCCACGAATTCATCGAAGATCACGCCCCGTTCCGCTTCCCGGATCCGCTGCACCACCACCTGCTTGGCGGTTTGGGCGGCGATGCGGCCGAATTTGCGGGGGTCCACTTCTTCCTCCAGCACGTCCCCCACCTCGTAAAGGTGGTTGATCTTCCGGGCGTTGGGCAGGCTGATTTCCGCATAAGGGTCGTTGACCTCCTCCACCACGGTCTTGGAGGCGAAGATCTGGACCTCCCCGGTATCCCGGTCCACCACGGCCCGCACGTTGCCGTTGGTTCCATAGTTGCGCTTGTAAGCTGCGATCAGGGCGGATTCAAAGGCGTCGATGAGGATATCCTTGCTGATTCCCCGCTCCCGCTCAATGTCGCCCAGGGCGGCGATGAATTCGGAATTCATAGGTCAATACGCTCCTTGCTGATTAGTCAAAAGTTAAGGTCAAAATTCGATATAGGGCTTTACCTGGGCCGCATCCTTGCGGGAAATGGATAGCTGCCGGCCATCCGAAAGCTCCAGGGTAAAGCTACCCGCGTCAAAGGCGCGAAGTACGCCTGTATATTCTTTCTTTTTTTCCAAAGGCGCATACAGCTTTGCAGTAACCTTTTTATCCAGGTTCCGGGCAAAATCCCGGTCCTTCTTCAAAGGCCGGTCCAGGCCGATGGAGGATACGCTCAGGTAATAGGCCTCCTTGATGGGGTCCGCTTCATCCAGCACCGGGTCCACCGCCCGGCTCACCCGCTCGCAATCGTCCATATCCACGCTGGTGCCGTCCTGCCGTTCCAGGTACAGGGTCAATACCCAATTCCCCTGTTCCTTTTGATATTCCACTTCGTCCAGGACATAGCCCATCTCCTCCACCATGGGGCGAAGGAGGGCGTCAACGGTTTCGGTGGTTTTCATTGCCGTATCACCTGCCCATCCTGGCCATAAAGGCCCGTTTCAAAACAAAAGAGCGGGATTTTCCCACTCTTTTTGTACCATTACAGCTTCATGCTGCCCAACAAAGGGAATTATATCACAATCTTGCCCCATAAGCAATAGGAATCTGGGGGGATTTGGATGGAAGGGGGTTCCGGCCGGCTAAAACAGGGTCAACTGGTTGGTCTCCGGCAGGCCGGAGAGCACCCCAAGGTCCCGAAGGGCCTGGACCACCGCGCTGTTGGCGCCGCTGCGGGCCCGGAAGTCCTCTACGGAGAGATAGGGACCGGCCTGGCCGGCCTGGGCCACTGCATCTGCGGCGGTTTCCCCCACCCCGGCGATGGAGGAGAAGGGCGGCCGCAGCTTCCCGTCCTCAATGCGAAAGTTCCGGGCGTCGCTTTTATAAAGATCCACCGGCAATAGCTGGATGCCCCGAAGGTTCATCTCATACACCACCTCCAGGATGGTGAGCAGGTCCGCTTCCTTTTGCTCGATATCGTTGCCCTTTTTTTTGAGGGCCTTGATGTTGTCCAGCACCGCCTGGGCGCCTCCCTGGGCCGCCGCGATATCGAAGGCGTCCGCCCGCACGGACAAATACACCGCATAAAAGGCCAAGGGCATATGCACCTTGTAGTAAGCCACCCGGAAAGCCATCATCACATAGGCCGCCGCGTGGGCCCGGGGGAACATGTACTTGATCTTCTTGCAGGAGTCGATGAACCATTCCGGGGTGTTGATGCTGCGCATGGCGGCTTCCATCTCTTCGGTGACCCCCCGGCCCTTGCGCACGCTCTCCATGATTTTAAAGGAGATGGAGGGCTCGCCCCCCCGCAGGATCAGGTAGTTCATAATATCGTCCCGGGTGCAGATCACATCCTTAAGGGTGGCGGTGCCTCCCCGCACCAGGTCCTGGGCGTTGCCCAGCCACACGTCCGTGCCGTGGGACAGGCCGGAGATACGCACCAACTCCTCCATGGTGGTGGGCCGGGTATCCATGAGCATCTGCCGCACAAAGCTGGTGCCGAATTCCGGTATGGCCAGGGAGCCCACGTCGCAGCCCAGGGCCTCCAGGGAACAGCCCAAGGGCGCCGAGGAGGAAAAGATGGCCATGGTCTCCCGATCGTCCAGGGGGATGGTCTTGGGGTCCAGGCCGGTGATGTCCTGGAGCATCCTTAGGGCGGTGGGATCATCGTGGCCCAGGATATCCAGCTTTACCAGCCGGTCGTCCATGGCATGGAAATCGAAGTGGGTGGTGATCACGTCCACGTCCGTCTTATCCGCCGGCCGCTGGATGGGGGTGAACTCCATAATATCGTTTTCCTTGGGCACGATCACAATGCCGCCCGGATGCTGGCCTGTGGTTTTCTTCACCCCGGCGCACCCGGCCACCAGCCGGTCGATCTCCTCCTTGGTGGGGTTTTGCCCCGTTTCATCGCACCAGGCCCGCACATACCCATAGACCGTCTTATCCTTCACCCCGGAAATGGTCCCCGCCCGGAAGGCGTGGCCCTCCCCGAACATGGTCTCCGTAAACTTATGGGCCACCGGCTGGTATTCCCCGGAGAAGTTCAGGTCGATATCCGGGGTCTTGTCCCCCTTGAACCCCAAAAAGGTCTCGAAGGGGATCTCATAGCCCAGCTTGTTGAGGGGGGCGCCGCACACCGGGCAAGCCCGGTCCGGCATATCCACCCCGCAGGCGTATTTGGTCCGGTCCACGTCGAAGTCGCTGAACTTGCACTTGGGGCAAACATAGTGGGGCTGCAGGGCGTTCACCTCGGTGATCCCCGCCATATTGGCCACAAAGGAGCTGCCCACCGAGCCCCGGGACCCTACCAAATACCCGTCGGACAGGGATTTTTGCACCAGCCGCTGGGCCATCAAATACAAGGACGCATACCCGTTGCCGATGATGGAGGTCAATTCCTTATCCAGCCGCTTTTGCACCACCTCCGGCAGTGGGTCCCCATAGATGGCATGGGCCCGGGTCATGGCCATGTTCCGAAGCTCCTCGTCCGCCCCGGGGAAGGTGGGGGCGTAGGTGCCCTTTTCCGAGAGGAAGGGCTTGAGCCGCTCGCAGCTATCCGCAATGGCGTTAGGGTTGTCGATCACCACCGCATGGGCCTTTTCAGGCCCCAGGTAGGCGAATTCCTCCAGCATTTCATCCGTGGTCTTAAAGTACAGGGGCGCCTGCTCCTCCGCGTCCTCAAAGCCCCGGGCATGCATGATGATGGCCCGGAAAATGCTGTCGTCCGGCTCTAAGAAGTGCACGTCCCCCGTGGCCACCACCGGCTTGTGGAGGGCGTCCCCCAGGGCCACGATCTTCCGGTTCAGGTCCCGCAGCCCCTCCTCGTCCGCCACCCGGCCGTTGCGGGTCAGGAAGGCGTTGTTGGCGATGGGTTGGATCTCCAAAAAGTCGTACATCCCGGCCACCCGGGCCAGTTTTTCCTCCGGCTCCCCCTTGAGCACGCTCTGGAACAGCTCCCCCGCCTCGCAGGCGGAACCCACGATAAGCCCCTGGCGGTTCAGGTGCAATAGGCTCCGGGGGATCCGGGGCACCTTGCGCAGGTGCTCCAGGTGGGCGTAGGATACCAGCCTGTAAAGGTTCACCAACCCCGGCTGGTTCTTGGCGATGATGATGATATGATAGGTGCGGCGCTTGGTCTTGGTATCCTGCTGGTCCAGGGCGTGGAACAAGGGCAGCTCCCGGGCCTGCCGCCGGTCCAACTCCGGCAATACCGAAGCCAATAGAGCCGCCGTGCCCCTGGCGGTCTCCAAAGCGCCCCCCTGGGGCGCCGCCTTGTCCAGGGCGCCTAAAAAGGCGGCCAGGGTCTGCTCCTTCACCTCCCGCCACAGATCGTGGCTCAGGACGCTAAGGTCCACATATTCCGCCGACAATTCCATCCCATGGGCCGCCCCATGGGCATGGAGCAGGGCCAGCGCCCCCGGGCCGAAGGCCACCGGGCAGCTCCCTTCCATAAACGCCGAAAGGTCTGTAAGGGCCTCCTTCACCGATGCGCCCCCGGCCAAGGCCTCCTGGGTCAGGCCGGTCGCCTGGGCCAATTCCGGGGGCAGCAGGGCCCCGCAATCCACCACCCGGTAAAAGGTATCCAACACCTCTCCTTCCGCTGTGATCCGCAGGGCGGCGATCTCAAACAGGTCGTCCAGCCGAAAGGCCGGGGCCGATGTGACCCCCAGGGCGATATAGGTTTCCGGCCGCTCCACCAGCCGGCAATCCGGCAACAGATACCCCTCCACCCCCAGGATGGCCTTGATCTCCTGGCCGCCCTTGGTGAGCTTGTCCGCCGCGGACACCGCGTCCGGGAAGGCGTGGACCACCCCGTGGTCCGTGATGGCGATGGCCCTATGGCCCCAACGGGCCGCAGTGGCCACGGCTTCCTTCACGTTGGTGAGGCCGTCCATGGTGCTCATCTTGGTATGCAGGTGCAGCTCCACCCGCTTTTCCGGCGCCGTATCCATCCGCTTGGGCATGGAAAAAGCCCCGATGTTCCCCACATGGACGCACATGCGCCGCATGAATTCGTCCATGGTATAATCCCCCTGCACCAGCAGCCAGTCCCCTTGCTTCTTGGTGGCTTCCAGCTCGGCCTGCAGCTTTTGCCCCGCCTCCTTCGCCTTGATGAACAGCTTGCAGGGCAGGGTATTGGTATGGTCGCTGATGGCAAAGTTGATGATAAAGGCGCCGTTTTTCGTCTCCTTCACCTCCAGGCTGGTGATCTCTCCGCCGATCACCACCCGGCCCACATCCTCGCTTACCTGGTCCTGGGGGATCCGGTCCTTTTCCTGGATGCGCTTGCCGTACAGCACCCGGGGGCCCTGTTCCGCCCCCGGCTTTTCGGCGGGCTTTCGTTTGCTCCGACCCGCCGCTTTGGCAGCCGCCTGGCTAAAATCCGGCTTTTCCGGCAGCTTCAGGGGCTCTAACCCTTCGTCCGTTTCCGCCAGCACCTGCACCTTTAGGCCATAGGCCTGGGAAAAGGCCGCTTCCGCCCGGCGCAGGGCGCTTCCATCCCCCAGCATCTCCAAGCAGCCCGGCGCCAGCCGCAGCCGCAGCGCCTTACCCGCTTCCAGGGTGAAGCACGCCCCCTGCAGGGCGGGCCGGATGGTGGGGCAAAGCTCCCGCAGGCTCTGCTCCAGCACCTTCCCAAGGGCCGCCCCCTGCTCCTCCAATTGAAGGGCCGCCGGCCCGCAAAAGAAAAAGGCCGCCTGTACTGGGCAGCCCATGGCGTCCTCCAAGCCCCGGCGGATGGCTTCCATCTGGCCGAGGGTCAGCAGGCTATCGCTTTGGGCCTCCACCAGCAGCCTGCGCTCCGCCTTATGCAAAACGGCCTGCCGGACCCTTCCATTTATCGCCCCATTCTCCCGGAACAGGGCTTCCAAGCCTCCATCCATACGGCCGTCCTCCTCTCTCGTTTATTGTGCCGCCAGCATGGCCTTAGCCAGCCGGATCAATTCCCCAATGGCTTCCTCCCGGGGCCGGTTGCCCAGCAGCTTCCCCCGTTGGAACAAGAGCCCCTTGTCCCCGGCAAAGGCCACCCCCACGTCCGCGTCCCGGGCCTCCCCCGGGCCGTTGACCGCGCAGCCCATCACCGCCACCTTCAGATAGGGCCCCTCCTTGGGCAAGGCCGCCTCCACCCGCCGCACCACCGGCAACAGGTCAAAACCCGTGCGGCCGCAGGTGGGGCAGGAGACGATCTCCACCCCCTCCTTGCGAAGGCCCATGGCCCGCAAAAGCTGCCGGGCCGCCTCCACCTCCTGCACCGGCTCCCCGGTCAGGGAGATCCGCAGGGTGTCACCCAGGCCCTGGTGGAGCAGGATCCCCAGGCCGGCTGCGGATTTCACCAGCCCCGCGCTGCCGCCCCCCGCCTCGGTGATCCCCAGATGCAGCGGGTAGGGGCAGGCTTGGGCCATCCTTTCATAGGCGGCCACCGTGGTTTCCACGTCCGAAGCCTTGAGGGAAATCACGATCTCATAAAACCCAGCCTGCTCCAACAGGGCCACATGGGAAAGGGCGCTTTGCACCAGGGCTTCGGGGGTGGGGCCGCCGTATTTGCGGTAGAGCGCCTTTTCCAGGGAGCCCCCGTTCACCCCGATGCGGATGGGGGCCCCATGGTCCTTGGCGCAGGCCACCAGCTCCCGAACCTTATCCGCCCCGCCGATGTTTCCCGGGTTGATGCGCACCTTATCCGCCCCGTTTTCCAGGGCCGCCATGGCCAGCCGGTGGTCAAAATGCACGTCCGCCACCAAGGGGATGGGGCAAGCGGCCCGGATGGCCTTTAAAGCCCCGGCCGCCTCCATATCCGGCACGGTGCAGCGGACGATCTGGCAGCCTGCGTCCACCAAGGCCCGGATCTGGGCGATGGTGGCAACAGGGTCCCGGGTGTCGGTATTGGTCATGGATTGAATGGTGATGGGGGCGCCGCCGCCGATGGCCGCCTGCCCCACATGCACCTGGCGGGTTTGCGCACGTTTCATATCAGAACCCCAATAGCGCCCGCACGTCCTGCACCGTCAGCAGGATCACCAGGGCGAACAGCAGGATCAAGCCTGCAAAATGGATCATGCCTTCCTTTTCCGGAGGGATCGCCTTGCCCCGGATGCCTTCCAGGGCCACGAACACCAGCCGGCCCCCGTCCAGGCCCGGGATGGGGAACAGGTTCAAAAGCCCCAGGTTGATGGTGATCAGCACCCCCAGCCGCAGGATGGTCTCCCAGCCGTAGCGGACGAATTCGCTCATCACGGAAATGGTGCCCACCGGGCCCATCAAATCCCCCTCCTGCACCCCGGTGCTGAACATCTGGCCGATGGCGGTTATCATCTCCCTTACGATGTTCCACACATAGCCGAAGGAATCCCCCATGGCCTCCAGCACCCCGTAGGTGCGCCGGGCCGGGGAAAAGGTTATGCCGATCAGATTATAGCCGGCCTCCTGGTTATAGATGTCCCGGATGGTCAAGTCCAGCTTTTCCCCGTCCCGCAATACGGTGATGGTCACCGCCTCCGGGTCTGCGGCCTGAATGGCGGGGGCGGCCTCCGCATAGCTCAACAGCCGCTTGCCGTCCACCGCATAGAGCATATCTCCCACCTGCATCCCCGCCTGCTCCGCCGGGGAATCCGCAAAGGAAAATTCCTGGACCTGGGCCGCCACATCCCCGAAAATCCCCAGGGCAAAGGCTGCCAGCACCACCGCCAGCACCACGTTCATCAGCGGCCCCGCCGCCACCACCACCGCCCGTTTCCAGGGCTTCTGGGCGTTGAAGGGCAAGGGCGCGTCCTGTTTGACGGGCAGGTTGTCGTCCTCCCCGTAAAAGCGGCACATGCCCCCCAGGGGCAGGGCCCGCAGGGAATACTGGATGCCCTTTTTCTCGGTTTTCCACACCACCGGCCCCATGCCGATGGCGTATTCCAATATGCCAAAGCCCAAAAGACGGCCTGCGGCATAGTGTCCCAGCTCATGCACCGCCACAAACACCGTAAGCATGAGCAGCGCGCCGATAATGGATAACAGATTTGCCAATTGTATTGATTACCTCCAAGCGGATGCAAGCTGCGCAGCCTTTTCCCGGGCCAATTGCCGGGCCTGGGCGTCCAGCCTGCAAATGTCCTGTAGGTCCCTGGGTTCGCCCCGCCCCATCCGTTCCATGGCGTAGGCCACCAGGGTCCCGATCTCCAAAAAGGGGAGCTTCCCCTGCAAAAACAGCGTCGCCGCCACCTCGTTGGCCCCATTGTAGGCGATGGGCAAAGCGCCTCCCGCCTCCAGGGCCTCGTAGGCCAAAGGCAAAGCCACAAACCGCTCCGGGTCCGGCGCTTCGAAATGCAGCGTCCCCGCCCGGGCCAGGTCCAACGCTCCAAAGGGCCCTGCTTCCCGGGCCTCCTCCGCAAGGGCATACTGGATGGGCAGCCGCATATCCGGGGCGCTCAGCTGGGCCAGCTGGCACCCGTCCACAAATTCCACCAGGGAGTGGACGATGGATTCCGGATGGATCAGCACCTGGATCTTACTGCCTGGCATGTGAAACAAATATGCCGCTTCCAGGATCTCCAGCCCCTTGTTGAACAGGCTGGCGCTGTCGACGGTGATCTTTCTGCCCATGCGCCAGGTGGGGTGCCGGAGGGCGTCCGCCACGGTGACCCGGGCCAGCTGGGCCCGGGTGTAGGTGCGGAAGGGCCCGCCCGAGGCGGTGAGCAGCAGCCGCTTCACCCGGGCGGGGTCCTCGCCCCCCAGGCACTGGTACAGGGCGGATTGCTCGCTATCCACCGGGATGATCCGGCCTTTCCCTGCCGCCAGGGCCCGCTCCACCAGGCCGTGGCCGCAAACGATGCTCTCCTTGTTGGCCAATGCCACGGTCTTGCCCGCCTGAAGGGCCGCCAGCAAAGGCGCCAGCCCTGCAAAGCCGCTGACCCCGTTCACCACCATGTCCCCCTGGGGCAGGGCGGCCAAAAGGCTGGCGGCCTCCGGCCCGGCCTCCACCCGGGCGCCCAGGCCCGCCAAGTCCGCAGCCCCCTCCGGATCCGCCAGCCCCAGCCATTGGGGCCGGAACTCCAGGGCCTGCTGCCGCAAAAGCCCGGCGTCCGATCCGGCGCACAGGGCCAATATTTCAAATTTCCCGGGCATGGCCCGCACCACCTCCAAAACCTGGCGGCCAATGGAGCCTGTGCTGCCCAGGACAACGATCCTCTTCTTCATAATACCGGTCCTTCTATAGTCTATATCCCCAACGCCAGGGCCATGCAAAGATAAACCACCGGCCCGCACATCAGCACGCTGTCCAGCCGGTCCATCATGCCGCCATGGCCGGGGAAGATCTTGCCATAATCCTTGATGCCGGCCCAGCGCTTGATGGTGGAGGCAAACAGGTCGCCAATCTGGCCGATGCCCCCGCAGATGAGCCCCAGGACCAGGGCTTGGCCAAGGGCGGGCAGCAGGCCCCAATCCACGCCGGGGACATAGCGGCCCACCGCATAGGCCAGCAAGCCGCCCAGCGCCCCGCCGAAAAAGCCGCCTACGCTGCCTTCCACGGTCTTTTTGGGGCTGATGTGGGGGCAAAGCTTATGCTTGCCCAGGGCGGACCCTATGAAATAGGCCGCCGTATCCCCCAACAAGGGGGCGGTAAAGCATAAGAGGAGCAGGCAGGCGGAATGGCTCGCCACCATTGCCAGCATAACATAAAAACCCAGGGGATAGATGCAAACAAACAGAGAACAAATGGTGTCCTCCATGGTACGCCGGGGATTGCACACCCGCTCGACGCACAGGGCCAGGGGGCATAGCAGCAGGCACAGCCCCAGGGCGGAGAGCCCGGCGTTTGGCAAAAAGGCCAGGCCATACAGGGCGCCGATGGCGTACAGGGGCCAGGTACAGATCCGATGGCCCTTGGCGCGGAACACCTGATCCATCTCATAGATGCTGATCAGCGCCGCCGCGGTAAAGGCGATGGCCCGGAACCAGGGCCCCAACAAAAACATGGCGGCCAGCAGGAACACCAGCCCAATGCCCACCAGGATCCTCGTTTTCATACATTCCTCCTATCCCGGCACATTGCCAAAGCGCCGGTTCCGCCGTTGAAATTCCTGCAGGCAGGCCACATAGCGTGCATCGGAAAAATCCGGGAAATAGTCCGGCACAAATATCAGCTCCGCATAGGCGGCCTGGAGCAGCAAAAAGTTGGAAAGCCGCTGCTCCCCCCCGGTGCGGATCACCAGATCCAGCTCCGGCAAGCCCGCCGTATACAAGGCCCCCATCAGGGCCGCCTCGTCCACCGGCTCCCCCCGGGCCATCAACAGGTTTACAGCCCGGACCACTTCGTCCCGGCTGCCGTAATTCAAGGCTACGTTCAGCTTTAAGCCCTGGTTATCCCGTGTCTTGGCCTCGGCCTCCGCCAGGGCGTTCTGTATGCTTTGGGGGAACGCGCGCTTTTCCCCCAGGGTGCGGATGCATACCCCATTGGCATGGAGCGCCTCCAGCTCCCGGCGGAAATATTCCATAAACAACCCCAGCAAAGCTTCCACCTCGCTGGCGGGCCGTTTCCAATTTTCTGTGGAAAATGCGTACAGGGACAGGGCCTCGATGCCCAGGTCGCTGGTGAGCTGGATCAGGCCCCTTAGCCGTTCCATGCCTGCCCGGTGCCCCAAAGGCCGGGGCAATCCCCGGGCCTTGGCCCACCGGCCGTTGCCGTCCATGATGATGCCCACGTGCCGGGGCAGTTCCGCCGCGAGCCCCAGGCTCGCCGGTTGGATCTTCGCCATGTCGCCTCCTTTTTGCAGGCTGTCGCCCGCCGCCCCCCTGGGTCCAACCCCTGTATGGGCCGGGAGCAGGACGTCCCTGTGGATCGTCTCCCCCTTGACGAGGGCCATCGTTTTTTGTCGAACGTCCCCCGGCGCAAGTCGCCCGGCTCCAGGCTGGGCGCGTTCCCATCCCGGGCCGGGCAACACAGCAACAGGCCGGCCAGGCCCGCAGCAGACCTTTTTGTTTTGTTAAAGGGAGCTCCGCCTACCCCGCCTCTGGCGTCCCAGCAGGCGGGCCGAAGGCCCCGCAGGTGAGCAATGCCTGCTTCGGCCCCGTCTCCCGGGCCCGCAGCACCCGTAGGACGCCGCCGGCCCAAGGTTTCGGGCTCCGGGTCTCTTCCCAGGCAACCTGGTAACCTTCCCCTTCCAGCCGGGCGATGGCCGTTTCCAGCGGAAGGCCCAATACCTGCATCAAACCTCCATGATCTCCTTTTCCTTGTCGGCGATGATCTTATCGATGTCCTTGATGGAAGCGTCTGTGGCCTTCTGGGCGTCCTCTTCCATGATCTTCTGATCGTCCTCGGTGATATCGCCGTTTTTCTTTTGCTTTTTGATGGTCTCGTTGGCGTCCCGCCGGATGGAGCGGATGGCCACCTTGGCCTCCTCCCCCTTTTTCTTGACCACCTTGACCAGATCCCGCCGGCGCTCTTCCGTCAGCTCCGGGAATACCAGCCGGATCACCTTGCCGTCGTTGCTGGGGTTGATCCCCAAGTCGCTCTTTTGCAGCGCCTTTTCGATCTCCTTGAGCGCACTGGGGTCGTAGGGCGCGATCACCAGCAGCCGGGGCTCCGGCGCCGAGATGTTGCCCATCTGGTTGATGGGGGTGGGGGTGCCGTAATAATCCGCCGTGATCCGGTCCAGCACCTGGGCGTTGGCCCGCCCGGCCCTGAGGCCGCTCAGCTCCTGCTTGAGCACGGAGATGGTTTTCCCCATTTTTTCTTTTGCCAGTTCCACAGCGTCCATGTTCCTGCCTCCTGTCTATGGTAAAAGTTTGGTGCGCGCTTTGCCCAGGCCGGCCTTCCCCGCCCGCGGGGCCAGGCCCTGCGCCCCGCCGCCTTCTGCCCGGGCAGGACGAAACCATAGGCTGTCCTATTTATTGTAATGGAAACCGCCCCCAGGCGCAAGAGCGCAGTGAAGGAAAACCGGTCCCCTTGCTGTTTTCCCTGCCGGCAGCCTTCCAGATCCCCGCCAACAAGCGGCCGGCCCCTTATGCTTCCGTCCCGTCGATCAGGGTGCCTACCGGCTCCCCACGGACCGCCTTGCGGATGTTCTCCTCCTGGGCCATGGCGAATACCAGAATGGGGATGTTCTGCTCTTTGCACAGGGTGATGGCGGTCAGGTCCGTGGCTTTCAAATCCGCCTGGATCACCTGGTCGTAGGAAAGATGGGTATACCGCTTGGCGTTGGGGTCTTTCTTGGGGTCCGCGCTATATACCGCGTCCACGTTCTTGGCCAGCAGCATCACGTCCGCCCCCATTTCCGCCGCCTTTAGGGCTGCGGCGGTGTCCGTGGAGAAGAAAGGCAGCCCGCTGCCCCCGGCAAAGATCACCACCTCCCCGGCGGCCAACGCCGCCTGGGCGCCCCGGGAGCTGTACCCGTCCGCCACCCGGGGCATGTCCACCGAGCTCATCACCCGCACCGGCACCCCCAGCCTGGCCAGGCAATCCTGCAGGGCCAGGGAGTTGATCACCGTGGCCAGCATGCCCATTTGGTCTGCCCGGTTCCGGTCCATCTCCCCGCTGGAGCGGCCCCGCCAGATGTTGCCGCCCCCCAGGGTGACCCCCACCTGCACCCCCAGGGCCTGTAGGCTCTGGATCTGCCGGGCAACGGCCTCCACCTTTTCAAAATCCACCGTCTCCCCGTGGCCGCCCATGGCTTCCCCGGAGAGCTTGAGGGATACCCGCTTATATTTTAGCATACGTCCTCCTTTTCCTGCGCCGGGGCGGCGCAAGCCCGTTGCCCCGGCTTTTTCCCCCATACGAAAGGAACGCCAAAGCGGCGTTCCTTAATTCCAATGCTGTTATTTCTTCATCTGGCCCATCACTTCTTCAGCGAAATTATCTTCCCGCTTCTGGAGGCCTTCCCCCATCTCGAAGCGATAGAAGCCCAGCACCTGGATGCCGCCGGTGCGCTCTACCAGCTTGCCCACGCTGATGTCAGGCTCCTTGACAAAGGGCTGCTCCAGCAGGCAGACTTCCTTGTAGTACTTTTCGATCCGGCCCTCCACCATCTTCTCGATGATGTTGGCGGGCTTGGGCTTGGGCTCGTTCATGGCCTGCTCCCGCAGGATCTTGCGCTCATGCTCCACGTCCTCCTGGTTCACGTCCGCCTTGGACAGGCAGGTGGGCTTGGCGGCGGCAATGTGCATGGCGATGTCATGGGCCACGGGCTTGGCGGCGGCCACGTCCTCGCAGGCGATCTCCACCAGCACCCCGATCTTACCCCCCAGGTGCACATAGCAATCCACCATGCCGCCTTCCACATGGCTGCGGGCAAACCGCCGGATGGTGATCTTTTCGCCGATCTTGGCCACGGCCCGGGTGATCATCTCCGCCACGGTGCCGTCGCCGGTATCCAACGCCATAAGGGCGTCCACATCCTGGGGATCTTGCTCCGCCACCAGTTTGGCTACCGTATCCACCAGGGCCTTGAAGTCGTCGGTCTTGGCCACGAAGTCGGTCTCACAATTCACTTCTGCGATGACGCCGGTCTTGCTATCCGGGCTCACGTAGCTGGATACCACGCCCTCGGCCGCAATGCGGGACGCCTTCTTGGCGGAAGCCGCCAGGCTCTTCTCCCGCAGATAGTCCATGGCCTTATCCATGTCGCCGTCGCACTCTACCAGGGCCTTTTTACAATCCATCATGCCGGCGCCGCTCATCTCGCGCAGGGCCATTACGTCTTTTGCGGTAAACATGTATTCGCTCCTCCCAGTACTAATTAAAAATCGTCGCCGTCCTTGGCTTCCGGGGCCTCCTCGGCCACGTCTTCCATCTGCTCGCCCTGCCGGCCTTCCAGCACGGCGTCCGCCATCTTGGAGGCGATCAGCTTCACGGCGCGGATGGCGTCGTCGTTGCCGGGGATGGGATAATCCACCTCGTCGGGGTCGCAGTTGGTATCCACGATGGCCACCACCGGAATGCCCAGGGCATGGGCTTCCTGCACGGCGATGTTCTCCTTGCGGGGGTCTACCACGAACATGGCGCCGGGCAGCCGCTTCATTTCCTTGATGCCGGAAAGGTTCTTTTCCAGCTTATCCCGCTCGGCCATGAGCTTGATGACTTCCTTCTTGGGCAGCAGGGCAAAATCCCCATCCTGCTCCATCTTATCGATCTTGCGCAGGCGGGCGATCCGGGTCTGGATGGTCTTGAAGTTGGTGAGCATACCGCCCAGCCACCGCTGGTTCACAAAGAACATGCCGCAACGCTTGGCCTCCTGCTCGATGCTCTCCTGGGCCTGCTTCTTGGTGCCCACAAACAGCACCGCTTCGCCGGCTTCCGCCACGCTGCGGATGAAATCATACGCCTGGTCTACTTTTTTGACGGTCTTCTGCAGGTCGATGATGTAGATGCTGTTCCGCTCGGTGAAGATATACTCCTTCATCTTGGGGTTCCAACGGCGGGTCTGGTGGCCGAAGTGAACGCCGGCTTCCAACAGCTGCTTCATAGAAATGACGGACATGGGTAATACTCCTCCTCGTTAAAAATTCCGCCGCCCCTTCATGGCGCCCGGTAACCCCAAACGGGGCACGAGCCGCGCGCTCCGGGACGTGTGTAGTGGCGCGTGTCCATACGCCCGTACGTTTGGCATTATACCATGGCTATCCTGGCCCTTGCAAGGGCTTTTTTGCCCAAAATACAAGGAAAAAGAGCGGCGAACCGCCCTTTTCCATAAGGATTTTGACCAGTATCTTCCCATGGGGGATAGGAAGATTGGAGGGAATAGAGGAACGCCCCTATTCATTAGTATAATTTTATCCGAAACCGTCTATTTGTGCAATAGCCTTTTTGACAAAGGATGTTTTTTTATATTCCTGGCGTTATTTTCTTTTTTTATTCTTTTTCTAGTTGTCAAATAAGCATAAATATTTACATTTTTTTCCAATCTCTTGCCTGTTTTGCCCAGGCGTACTATCATAAAACCTGGCGGCAAGCTTTTGCCACCCAATCCATTTTCAGGAGCCGTTATGAACCCTACCTCCATCCGATTCGGCCCGGCGGGCAATAGCGACAGCTTTTATGCCGCCGGCTACAAGCGCACCGCCGACGCCCCGGCCTATCTACAGGCCATGGGCCTGGACGCGTTGGAATATTCCTTTGGCCGGGGGGTGCGCATGGGCCAGGAGACCGCCCAGGCCATCCGGGAAGCCGCCCAGGCTGCGGGGATCGCCCTGAGCGTCCATCTTCCTTATTTTATTAACCTGGCGGTGCAGGAGCCGGAAAAACAGGAGAAAAACCTACAATATTTTCGGGATGGGCTGCTGGCCGCCCGGGCCATGGGCGCGTCGCGGGCGGTATTCCATCCCGGCTCCGCCCGGGGAGACCGGGGGGAAGCCCTTGCCCGGGCCTGCGGCCTGCTGGCGGATATCCTGGCGGCGCTGGACCAGGAGGGCCTGCTGGATACCGTCACCCTATGTGCGGAGACCATGGGTAAGATCAACCAGCTGGGCAGCCTGGAGGAAGTGCTTTCCCTGTGCCGGGTGGACCCCCGGATCTGGCCGGCGGTGGATTTCGGCCACCTCCATTGCCGGGGGCTGGGGGCCATCCAAGGCCGGGGGGATTACGCGGCCATCTTGGATGCCCTGGAAGCTCGCCTGGGCATGGAACGGGCCCGCACCCTGCACATCCATTTTTCCCGCATGGAGTATACCGCCGGCGGGGAAAAGATGCACCATACCCTGGCGGATACCCAGTACGGGCCGGAATTTTACCCCCTGGCCCTGGAGCTGGCGGCCCGGGATTATTCCCCGGTGGTGATCTGCGAATCCAGAGGCACCCAGGCCGAGGACGCCCTGGCCCTGCGCCGGATGTACCAGGCGGCCAAAAACGGGGAAAAATAGCTTGTCCTCCCCCATGGGGCTGTGGTAATATAATGAGTGGTAACGTTGTATCGCCGCCCATGCCCGGGGGCTGATATGCAAATACGAAATATTTTTTGGAGGTACATCCCCTATGATTATGGCAGGCGATTTTCGCAAAGGCATCACCGTTGAGATCGACGGCAACGTGTGGAGCGTGGTGGATTTCCAGCATGTGAAGCCCGGCAAGGGCGCGGCCTTCGTGCGCACCAAGCTCAAGAACGTCATGACCGGCGCCGTATTGGAGCGCACCTTTAACCCCAGCGACAAATACCCCAAGGCTCATATCGAGACCAAGGAGATGCAATATCTGTATAACGATGGCGAGCTGTATTACTTCATGGATACCGAAACCTATGAGCAGCTGCCCCTGAACCACGACCAGGTGGAGGACGCCATCAACTACATCGTGGAAAACATGAACGTGACCGTGCGGTTCTTCAAGGGCAATCCCTTCTCCGTGGAAGCTCCCAACTTTGTGGAGCTGACCATCACCGAGTGCGAGCCCGGCGTCCGGGGCGATACCGCCACCGGGGCCAACAAGCCCGCCACCCTGGAGACCGGCGCCCGGGTTATGGTGCCCCTGTTCGTAAACGAGGGGGACAAGATCCGGGTAGATACCCGCACCGGCGAATACATGGAGCGCGTATAAGGGCATACTTCCCTATAGCGGGCGCCCTGCGCCTGCACGCCAACCCAACGACCATGTTAGGAGGTATATTATGGGTTATATGAAAGAAAAAGTGGCTTATCTTCGGGGCCTGGCCGAGGGCATGGAGATCGGCGGGGACAACCAGGGCAAGCTGCTCAAGCTGATGATCGAGACCATGGATGAAATGGCCGCGTCTTTGGATGATAATGAGCTTTCCCTCCAAGAGCTGGACGAGTGCATCGACGATATCTACGAAGAGCTGATGGGCTACAAGAAGATGGTAGAGCCCTATGTGTGCGACGTATCCGCATATCTGTGGGAAGCTATCAAAGAAGGAAAGAACATCCTGCTGGAAGGTCAGCTGGGAACCCTGAAGGATCCGGATCACGGCATTTATCCGATGGTTACGTCTTCTTCCACACTGGCTGGCTACGGTGCAGTCGGAGCAGGTATCCCGCCATATGAGATCAAGAAGATCGTAACAGTATGTAAAGCATATTCAAGTGCAGTAGGAGCCGGAGCATTCGTAAGTGAGATCTTTGGTGACGAAGCAGACGAATTAAGACGCCGCGGTGGTGATGGCGGAGAATTCGGAGCAACAACCGGACGCCCGAGAAGAATGGGATGGTTCGACTGTGTCGCTTCCAAGTATGGATGCAGAATGCAGGGAGCAACAGATGTTGCATTTACAGTATTAGATGTACTTGGATATCTTGATGAGATCCCGGTATGTGTAGGATACGATATCGACGGAGAAGTAACAACAGAATTCCCAACGACACATCTGTTAGAGAAGGCAAAACCAGTTCTTAAGAAACTTCCGGGATGGAAATGTGACATTCGTGGAATTAAGAAATACGAAGACCTTCCGGAAAACTGCCGTAAATATGTAGAATTCATTGAAGAACAGATTGGATATCCGATCACCATGGTTTCCAACGGACCGGGAAGAGATGATATCATTTACCGTGAGTCTTCTCTGAACAAGTAATCGAAACAAGTAACAGAGCCTGTAAAAAGCAGCGAATCGAATCTGATCCGGTTTGCTGCTTTTAGAGTATAAGAAAGCCTATGCAGATAGAAGTAATAATTGAAAAAAAATCACATAAACTTGATGCAGAAGAAGGAAAAACCATTTTAGAGACACTTCAGGAACATGGAATCCATGTGCTGACAGCGCCATGCGGCGGCAGGGGAAGATGCGGAAAGTGTACCGTAGAGGTGGAACATATGGGAGAAGTACTTGCCTGTATGACAAAAGTAACCGATGGGATGCGCATCACAATTCCGGAGGTGCAGCTTCGCGCACAGAAGTCTAAAATTGCAGAAAACGGAACGGTCACACATTATCCGGCGGATGACGGAGAAGGGCTGGATGCGGCATGCGATATCGGTACTACGACGGTGGTCTGCCATCTGATCGATGGAAAGACAGGAGAAAAGCTGGCAACGGT